>Ga0209978_10000266_pt1 | contig 18366 bp, 17 predicted proteins | sample BentaG_FD_182805 | JGI IMG/M metagenome (GOLD analysis project Ga0209978, IMG submission 182805) | Deep subsurface microbial communities from South Atlantic Ocean to uncover new lineages of life (NeLLi) - Benguela_00093 metaG (SPAdes)... | ecosystem: Environmental > Aquatic > Marine > Oceanic >... | reverse complement strand
GCGCCTAGCTGCATGTATGAGATGGTTTCCACCAATAGCAAAGGCATCACCGTCACCCATAGGAACGAGCAAGGTAAGCTCCGGCCTGCTGAGCTTGAGTCCTGTGGCAAAAGCAAGGGCTCTTCCGTGGAGGGTGTGGAGGGTATGGAAATCCAGATAGCCACAGATCCGGGAGGAACATCCGATACCGGAGACAACCACGATGTCATTTTTCTGAATCCCTAACTTTTCTATTGCCCGTATCATAGCTCCCATAACTATGCCGTGGCCACAGCCGGGGCACCACAGGTGAGGAAAGAACCTTTCTCTTATGTAGTCTTTCACAGCCATTTCTCAGGCCCCCTTTCCCTGGATAATTCTGAGGATGTCCAAGATGTCTGTAGGGGCGATAAAGGTGCCGTCAATCTTGTTGGCCAAAAATACCTTATCATCATGTATGACCTTTTTCACCTCATGAAGGATTTGGCCCATATTCATCTCAACAACCACGACACGATCAATAGAGGCGCATCTCTTTTTGACTACATCAGCAGGGAAAGGCCACAAGGTCTGGAGTTCGAGGAGCCCAAGCTTCTCACCCCTCTCTCTCCGGTTTTCTACCACATGGAGCGCAGTCCTGGCAGAAGCGCCATAGGAGATTAGGAGACATTCTGCGTCGTGAACAAAGAATTCCTTGACCCTGGTGATCTCTTTGCTATGACCCTGAATCTTCTCTACGAGGTGGCGCATCAAATCATACACAATGGTTGGATTGGTGGAGGGAAAACCCCACATGTCGTGGGCCAGCCCTGTAACGTTATACCGATGGACGCCACCAAAATCAGACATAGGAAGCCGGCCGTCTTCACGAGGCAGGTACGGGTGATAGTCTGTTCCTTCTGGTACAGAGGTATGTAATCTTTCTACCACATTGATTTCTCCTGGGTCCGGCATTATGAGCCTTTCCCTGGTGTGGGCAACAACCTCATCAAACAGTAAGATGACCGGGGTCCGAAAGGTCTCCGAGAGGTTAAAGGCCTCAACGGTCATGGCAAAAACATCCTGGTTATTGGAAGCTGTGAGCACGATAATAGCGTGCTCTCCATGGGTTCCCCAGCGCGCCTGCATGACGTCTCCCTGGCTGCCACTGGTAGGAAGGCCTGTAGAAGGACCTCCCCTTTGAATATTGACAATTACACAGGGGGTCTCGGTCATTACAGCAAAACCGATAGCCTCCTGCTTGAGGGAAAACCCCGGTCCGCTTGTTGCTGTCATAACCTTTTTTCCAGTAAGGGAGGCCCCGACTATCGCGCACATGGAAGAGAGCTCATCTTCCATTTGGATAAACTTCCCTCGCTTTGCCGGTAGCTGATATGAAAGCAATTCTGCAATTTCTGTAGAAGGAGTAATAGGGTAACCTGCGAAAAAATCAAGACCTGCATACAAGGCCCCCTCTACACAGGCTTCGTTACCTTGAAGAAAGAGGAGATTGTTTTTCATTTACTAAATGCCTTATTTGATTTAGCCACAAAGCCCGCCCTGGCGCGACATCCTTGCCTATATTACAATCTCTGTAATATTTCTCGAGCTTAAGCAACATAGCCTAAGCATTGCAAGCCAGCCTGCCCTGGCGCGACGGGATGTGGATATGCAACTGTCTTCACTGGTTACGAATGCCTCACTTTCCATCACCGCATCTTGACATGCCAGGTCTGGGCCAGGGGTCTGGGCCAGGGACACGAAGCCACTAGGTTCAATTTTCAATTGTTTGTGACTTGGTGGCCCTATTGAAGCTCTATTGCAAGATCAGGGCAGCGAAGTTCGCACATTCCGCAGCTATTACATTTATCCGGATAGGCAAGATTAGACTTTTCCATTTCATCCAAGGCCAAGGCATCTTCAGGACAAAACTCCACACAGATGCCACATCCTTTACACCATTGCCTGTTGATAACGGGCTTCTTTTTGTCCTTCTTGGCCATCATATCGCTCATTTATCATATTAGTCCCATATGTCAAGCACTTTAGTACGAGGTAGGCGCCTCTTGCTGAAACCTTACTGCCAATGGATTGTCGGAGGGTGAATCTAAGCTATTAGAGCCTGTTCAATACTTATGTTACCAATGAATACACCATGTTACAAAGTTCTAAAACCAAAGTTAACCCAAAATTATTGCGTTTCCGAAGGCCCAAACCTAGAAAACCCAATGTTTTCGAAAAAGTTAACCCAAATATTGTGCATTTCGGAAGGTAAGCTAACCCAAAGAATTAGCGGTTATTCCTCCATGAAAACAAGCCTGATATAGAAAGTCCCTTGAATTTAAACTGGTTACGTTCCTTTTAGATATTGAACGGCAGTATTGAACACCAAGACATTATCTTTGATCACGTCAAAACAGAAAAATCAGTACCGTTCCGGTCATTAAGTCGTACTGAATTTGAATTATTGAACAGGCTTTATTAGAATTTTTCATGAAATCTAACTCAGGTGAAACCGTTGATATTTTGCTTGACACGGGGTACCAAATTAGAGAAACTGTCGACAATCGACTAATGAACGATCACATAAGCCTATGACCGCTAATAATAAGTCTGATCAAGAAAAAGGGTGGAATCGACTTGAGATAAAGAGTTTGGCTTTGGTAGTCCTGGATGAGATACGCGGGCGGATTCTTACGGGGGACTTCAGACCAGGGCAAAAGATAAATGAATCTGAGATTGCGACGAAGCTGGGGATAAGCAGATCGCCTGTGAGAGAGGCCTTTCGGGTTTTAGAAGGGGAGGGCCTCATCACTACCTTACCGAGAAAGGGTTCTTTTATAACGGACATCAGCGCTAAAGATCTGGAGGAGCTTTTTGAAATCAGGGAAATTTTAGAATGTCACGCAATAGATTGCATAAAGAAGAGGGCGAAAAAGTCCCCAGATGAGTTAAGAGCTCTGATAGAGGAGGTCGGCAGGGAACTGTTAAAAAAACCTGATGCCTTTACCGTTATTTCAGGTTTTCACTATAGCCTTGTGGAGCTCTCTGATAACTATCGATTAATGGAATTGTATAAGATACTGGGAGTATCTCTAAGAAGGTATCAGCTAATCTATTTAAGCAAAAATGGTCAAGGAGAGATTTCCTTAGAACATCATCTAGGTATTATTAATACCCTTAAAAGAGAGGACTATTCTGAGGCCAAGAGACTCCTTAAAAGAGATATACGCTGCGTAAGGAAGGTAGCAAAAGGACATATTGGCAAAATTTAAACTACGTAGACTTGTTTTAGAATATATATCATACGACGGATATGCCATGGAAGAGGCTATCCGGATTAAGCATTTTCCGCTGCCGGTTTTTCATCCAGCATGCAATATTCAGAATTGGAAGCCTGGAGCCTCGCGGGTTTGAGGCGAAATTGCTGGCCTTAAGCCGTTGACTGGGACAATGGAATGATTGATATATTTTAGATAATGATGAAAGCTAACCCAAAAGGAATTCTGTCAGGCACTCATAACCTTAGTGGTAGTGAGGCATGTGTTGAGGGGGCTTTAGCTGCTGGGTGCCGATTTTTTAGCGGGTATCCGATTCAGCCTGCCATTGAGATTATGCAAAGGTTTTTAGCCAGAGCCCCTCAAGTGGGTGCTACTTTTATTCAGATGGAGGATGAAATCTCAGCTATTGCAGCTCTCCTGGGAGCAGTTTGGACAGGCAAGAAAGGAGTAACTGCAACCTCTGGACCTGGCTTTTCTCTTATGATGGAGAATCTTGGGCTAGGTGTTATGCTTGAAACTCCCTGTGTAATAGTAAATGTGCAAAGGGCAGGACCGTCTACTGGCATTCCTAACCGTCCTGGTCAAGGAGATATGATGCAAGCAAGGTGGGGCTCACATGGAGATTATGAAATAATCGCTCTTTCCCCGAGTTCTCCACAGGAGATGTTTGATTTTACTATTAAAGCATTTAATCTTTCTGAGCGCTACCGGGTTCCTGTTGCACTAATGTCAGATGAATATGTGGCTCACCTAAGAGAGAAGGTTGTAATTTCTCCTGCTTCAGAGATCAAGCTTGAACCCAGGAGATATTATGAGGGACCAAAAGATAAATATTTACCATTTAAAAGAGATGAGGATTTTGTTCCTCGTATGGTAGATATAGGCAATGGATATAAGTTTCATGTTACAGGGTTAACCCATGATGAGCGTGGCTATCCCATAATGAGTGAGGAATGCCAGGAGTTTAATGTTCACTCTATCGTCAGAAAAATTCGTCGCCATGCAGATAGGATTTTTGAAGTTCAAGAAGCAGAGACCGATGATGCAGAGATTGTAATTGTCTCTTATGGAGTAACTTCAAGGGTAGCACTCAAAGCAATGGAGCAGGCAAGGGAGTCCGGTATGAGGGTAGGTAGTCTTAAGCTTATCACAGTCTGGCCCTTTCCTGAAAAGCGGGTAGCCGAACTTGCAAAGAAAGTGAAGGCTTTTTTAGTTCCAGAGATGAATTATGGTCAGATCGTTTTTGAAGTTGAAAGATGCAGTTACGGAAATGCAAATATTGTATTTATTCCTTATGGGGAAAAAGAAGTTGATGACCCAGATGATTTACTATCCGCAATTAAGCAGGCTATAAGAGAAAAGAAACCGAGAAAGGGAATTATTGAGTATAATAAATGAGCAAGGAGAGCATCAAATGGGGTCATTAAAGACCATTGAAAGCAAAGAAGTCCATCCTATGGATAATTTGCTCCGCATGGATAGGATACCTCACATTTGGTGTCCTGGGTGTGGGATTGGGCTAGCTGTCAGTGCCTTTGCCAACGCCCTTGAGAAGGCAAAGATTGATTTGAACAAAGTGTGTATTGTTTCTGGTATAGGCTGTACCGGCAGGGTAGCAGGGTATGTAAAACTTGATTCATTTCACACCACTCATGGACGTGCCATTCCTTTTGCAACGGGAATTAAGCTTGGGAATCCAAAATTAAAAGTAGTAGTTTTTTCAGGTGACGGGGATTTAATATCAATCGGAGGAAATCACTTCATTCATGCCGCAAGGAGAAATATTGATATGCTCGTAATATGTGTAAATAACTTCATTTATGCAATGACAGGAGGTCAAGTAGCTCCAACGACTCCACTTGCTGCTTATGCTACAACTTCACCGTACGGGTGTGTTGAACCACCATTTAATATCCCATACATAGCAGATTCATCTGGTGCTGTATATGTAGCAAGATGGACAGCTCTCCACATCCGAAGGCTTACCAACTCCATGGCTGAGGCACTAAATAAAACTGGGTTCTCGGTAGTTGAAGTCATTTCACCCTGTGCAACATATTATTCAAGAATTAACAGGCTCGGAGATGGACTCGATATGATGAAATTTTATCACGACAATTCTGAGATCAGGCATTGGGAGGATACAAAAAACCTTGATATTGGATTTCAAACAAAGATCACAGTTGGTAAATTTGTTGACAGAGAGAGACCTACCTATAATGAATCCTATAACAAATGGCTCTCTGGGATTAGGGGTGCTCAAGATGAAGGCTGATCCAAGGGATGTAAATACTGGTGTCTATTATATAGATGGTGATGTTGCAGCCGGTCAGGGTGCTTTGGCAGCGGGGTGCAAATTTATAGGTGGCTACCCAATTACACCATCAACCGAGGCAGCAGAGGCATTTGCACGCATAGCCCCACAAGCTGGAGCAATGTTTATTCAAATGGAAGATGAGCTTGCTTCCATAGCAGCTGTTGTGGGTGCATCCTGGGCAGGGGTTAAGTCGATGACTATCACATCAGGCCCGGGTTTTTCACTTATGATGGAAAGTATTGGATTTGGTGCAATGCTAGAAACCCCTTTTGTTCTACTAAATATCCAGCGAGCCGGGCCTTCTACTGGAGTTCCAACCAAGACAGGTCAAGCAGATATGATGCAATCGAGGTGGGGTTCACACGGAGACTATGAAATTATTGTCATATCGCCAGATTCTCCCCAAGAAATGTTTGATTACACAATTAAAGCCTTTAATTTGGCAGAGAGGTACCGTTGTCCCGTTATGGTAATGGCAGATGAATGCGTTGGTCATATGACTGAAAAAGTAGCTATCCCACCAGCTGATGAGATTGAAGTTGAGCCCAGAAGATTTTATGATGGTAAAATCAACGAGTATTTACCATTTAGGCCGGGTGAGGACCTTGTTCCGAGAATGGCAAAAGCAGGCGATGGCCATAAGTTATACATTACTGGGCTTATTCACGATGAAAGAGGCTACCCAATCAAAAACGAGGAGTACAAATCCACTTATACCAAGCGACTTGTTGATAAGATTAGACTTAATAAAGAGAAGATTATTGAGTTAATAGAAGAAGAGACAGATGATGCCGAAGTTGTTGTTGTTTCCTACGGAATATCATCGAGAGTTGCCGTAAAAGGGATTGAGAAAGCAAGAGAAAAGGGGATAAAAGTAGGAAGCCTTAGACTTATTACTGTGTGGCCATTTCCTGATGCGAAGATAGCTGAGCTTGCAAAAACTGTAAAAGCTTTTGTAGTGCCAGAGATAAATTATGGGCAAATCGTTTTTGAGGTTGAAAGATGTAGTTATGGTGAGGCAAACGTTGTTCTTGTTCCTCACGGTGGGGGAGGAGTTCATAACCCGGATGATATGTTCGATGCAATTGAATATGCTAGTAAAGAAAAGAAAAGAATCGAAGGAACTATTGAATATAAGACAAGACTTGAGAAGTCAGTTTTTGAAGAAGGTGGTAAATTACAAGAATGAATCCGATTATCACTGGTTTTGCTAAAGGAATTGAAAGATTCGGGATTGAGCCATCAAGAGTATGCGTCGCATCAGATATCCCATTTGAACCAGAAGTTGTAAGTCATTTAGGGATTGACTTTTTCCATACTACTCGAGGAAGGAGTATTGCCTTCGGAACAGGACTAAAATTGGCTAATCCAACTTTAAGAGTAGTCCTTTTTGTTGGCGACCTGATGACACTGGGTGGAAATCATTTTGTGCATGCAGGAAGAAGGAATATGGAATTGCTTGTTATATGTGTTAATAATTTTGTTTATGGAAAGATAGGAGGTCAACCCACTCCTTCGACTCCAATCACGTTCTCGCCTTACGCAACTTTTGAAGAACCGTTTAATGTCCCACATCTTGCAAACTCTTGCGGCGCGGTATACACAGCAAGGTGGACAGCTTTACATACAGATGAACTTACAATTTCTATGACTGAGGCTTTAGGAAAACAAGGATTTTCTGTAATTGAAGTCCTATCACCAGGCCCCAATTATTATAAAGGCATTAAAGAAATCGAATCTAATTTGATAGATTTTTACTTTGAAAATTCAGTGATAAAGAATGGTGAAGACCCAAGAAATGTGGGAATTAGTCCTGAAGGGAAGATTGTAGTAGGCAAATTTACGGATAAGGAGAGGCCAACATTTATTGATTCATATAACACTCAGCTTACTAAGGTATTAGGTGATAAGTTTATCCCATATGGGGGCAAAAATGGCTGAGATTAGATTTGCAGGTTATGGGGGTCAAGGGATAATCCGCTCTGGCATCATTGTGGGTAGGGCTGCTTCCATTTATGACGATAAATTTGCCACTATGAATCAGTCATTTGGGCCAGAAGCAAGAGGTGGTGCATGTAGCTGCCAAATACTGCTGTCGGACAGTAAGGTGCTGTATCCTTATGTTACAATACTGGATGTCCTTGTTGCTATGTCCCAGGAAGCTTATGATAAGTTTAAGCACGAATTAAGTGAAGAAGGGATGCTCTTGATAGATGAGGACCTAGTAAAACCTGATCCGCCTCGCGACAAAATAATGATTTACTCCATCCCTGCCACAAGATTTGCTGAAGAATTGGGAAATAGAATAATTTCAAATGTGGTTATGCTCGGATTTTTCACTGCTGTTACCAAGCTCGTATCAAAAGAAGGAATGGAAAAGGCAGTCGCAGATTCTGTACCATCAAGATTTTTGGAACTTAACCTAAAGGCATTTAATAAAGGATTCTAGCATTAACAGGCTGTTGCCCAAACGGAAATCCCTTTGAGCGGTCATTAAAACATTTTTTGCCAACAAATCTTGGCGAATCCCGACAAGTCGGGACTGGAATCCTGCCTTTCATAGGCGGGATCAAAAACGCTTTAGACCCACCGAAAAGGGACTTCGGCAGAAGCCTGTTAAGAACTGACACAGAAGCATGAAGTACTGGCGAACACCATATAACATAAATGAGGTAAAAATCCCCCAGGGTGAAGCGCATTTAATACAGGACAGATGCAAAGGGTGTGGTTTCTGTGTGGAATACTGCCCAAGAGATGTACTCGAGGTTTCAGAAGAATTTAATACCAAAGGCTATCATCCTCCTCGGGTCAAAAATCCGGAGAACTGTGTGAATTGTGGACTTTGTCAGATACTTTGTCCAGAATTTGCCATTTGGTCCACCCTTAAGGAAGAGACAGGGTCTAGCTTGGGCGGATAACTTTGAACTTTTGTATGTCTGAAGGTATTGATAATATCATTAAAACACTGGACATAAAGGAATTGTATCTTAAATTCCCTAAAATTACTCCCACCACCTATACTGCTAGAAAAATATCCACATCTCCTTGTAAAGTTGCCTGTCCAATAGATACGGATGTAAAGGCCTATCTTGGTTTGATTTTCAAAGGTAAGTTTGAAAAATCACTTGAAATAATTAAACATCATAACCCTTTGCGTAGAATATGGTAACAAAATATATCTCATCAGTAGAAGACGACATTGTAGGAGTTGAGTCTTTACTGGAACGCTATACCCCAAATCCTGAGTTTCTGATAGCTATTCTTCAGGACCTCCAGGCGGAATTCCACTATTTGCCAAAACAGATGTTCCTATTGGTAGCTGAGAAATTAGGCCTCCCTCTAAGCCAAGTTTACAGAGTTGCTACCTTTTACAATGCTTTCAGCCTGGAGCCCAAAGGTAAACATTTGATTAGTATCTGCACAGGGACAGCCTGCCATGTGAGAGGGACACCTCGTATTGTAGAAAGACTCCAAGATATCTTGAAGATCGAGGCTGGTCAAACAACACCAGATAGAAAATTTACTTTACAGACGGTTAATTGTCTTGGGGCTTGTGCATTGGGCCCACTAGTAGTAATTGATGGCAAGTACCATGGGAGAATGACCTCTGCCAAAATAGAGAAGGCCCTTAAAAATCATGAACAAGAGACTCAGTGATCCTATCCAATTAGTAAATTTGAGAGAAGAAATTATCGCCTCTCAGGACCCAGAGCAGGTTTGTATTACTGTTTGTTGCGGAACAGGGTGTTCTGCATCAGGAGCAGGCGATGTGATGGCTGCTTTTGAAGAAGAGCTGCAAAAGCAGGGTCTGGAGGCAAAGATTGCAACCCGCAGAACAGGCTGTCATGGGTTCTGCGAGCGAGGTCCCCTGGTAGTAATATATCCTAAAAAGATCTTCTACCAGCGAGTGAGTGTCAAAGATGTTCCCGAAGTGGTCACCGAGACCATACGCAAGGATAATATCATTGAACGACTCCTCTATGTTGATCCAACCAGTGCGAAAAAGATAGTCTACGAAGATGAGGTTCCTTTTTATCGTTACCAAGAGCGCTTAATCTTTGGAGAGAATGGCCTAATTGATCCCACCAAAATTACTGATTATATTGCCCTGGGAGGCTATTCCGCCTTGGCAAAAGTGATTTCAGAAATGAAATCCGATGATATCATCTCTGAGATAAAAAGGTCAGGCTTGCGTGGGCGAGGAGGAGCTGGATTTCCTACCGGCAAGAAATGGGAAATATGCCGGAAAGAGAAAGGAGATTTCAAATATATAATCTGTAACGGTGATGAAGGTGACCCAGGTGCCTTTATGGACCGTAGTCTCCTCGAAGGAAACCCTCATTCAGTTCTGGAAGGAATGATTATTGGTGCTTACGCGATTGGCGCAACTGAGGGGTATATCTATATCCGCAATGAATATCCTTTAGCTGTTAAGAACTTCAGCGTTGCATTGGAACAAGCCCGAGAATGGGGATTTCTGGGACATAGTATTCTTGGTTCAGACTTCTCTTTTGACATGAAATTGAATCGTGGTGCAGGCGCTTTTGTATGCGGAGAGGAGACAGGCCTTATAGCTTCAATTGAAGGAAGAACTGGCGAACCAAGACCACGCCCCCCCTATCCTGCTCAGAAAGGGTTGTGGGGAAGGCCTACAAATATCAATAATGTCAAGACATGGGCTAATGTCCCGTTAATTATTAATAAAGGTGCAGAATGGTACAGTAAAATTGGTACAAAGACGAGCAGAGGAACAATGATCTTCTCCTTAGTGGGCAAGATAAACAATACCGGTCTCGTTGAGGTTCCAATGGGAGTTAAACTAAAAGACATGATTTATAAGATTGGTGGAGGAATCCCAGAAGGAAAGGAGTTTAAAGCAGTTCAGACAGGAGGCCCTTCTGGTGGCTGTATCCCTGCGAGCTTGATTGATTTATGCATAGACTACGAAGAATTGACTAATGTCGGCTCAATGATGGGCTCAGGGGGAATGATTGTGATGGATGAGAATACCTGTATGGTTGATACTGCAAAATATTTCCTGAGTTTTACCAAGGAGGAATCTTGTGGTAAATGTACCCCCTGTCGTGAAGGCGTCGACCGTATGCACCATGTACTCAGCGAAATTACCGCAGGTCGTGGAAAAGAAGGTGATATAGAGCTGTTACAAGAATTGGCTGATTATGTAAGCAAGGCTTCTCTTTGTGCATTAGGGGGGACAGCCCCCAACCCCGTATTGACCACAATTCGTTATTTCCGAGATGAGTGTGAAGCACATATTAAAGACAAGAAGTGCCCTGCCGGTGTCTGTAAAGCTTTAATTCAGTATTATATTGACCCTGAAAAATGCAATGGCTGCCATCTCTGTTTTAAATCATGCCCTCAGGGAGCAATATCCGGAGAGCTTAAGTCTCCACATTCAATTGATCAACAAAAGTGCTCAAAATGTGGGGTATGTTTTGAGAGTTGTAAATTCGAGGCAGTAATTCTCAGACGATGATAAAGTTAACTATTGATGGCAAAAAAATAGAAGTAAAAGAGAACACAACAGTGCTTGATGCAGCCAAAAAGTTGGGCATCTATATTCCCACTCTCTGTTACCATTCTATTATTAAGCCTTATGGAGCCTGCCGATTGTGTTTGGTGGAAGTCGTGGAAAATGAACGCAAGCAACTGGTTGCAAGTTGTATTCATCCAGTAAGTGAAGGATTAAAGGTATATACTAATACCGAGGAGGTGCAGCAAACACGCAAAATGACTCTGGAATTGCTCCTGGCTCGCTGCCCAAATTCTGAAATATTGAAAAAACTGGCCTCCCAGCTCGGAGTGAAGAAGGTAAGGTTTGAAAGCAGGGATGATGACTGCATTCTATGTGGACTGTGCGTCAGGGCATGCGAGGAGATAGTAGGAATAGGGGCAATAAGTTTTGCATATAGAGGTGATAAAAGGGAGACAGGTCCACCATTCAAAAGGGCGGCGAGTATTTGTATTGGCTGTGGGACCTGTGCCTATGTTTGCCCAACAGGGGCGATCAAGTTAACCGAGATAGTTGATACGCCAACCCAGCATTACTGGGAGAGCCCCTTCAAAAAGGTGAAATGCAGAATTTGTGGTGATTACAACCTCGAACCAGAATGCGATTCTGATTTGTTAAAATATGATGACTAAAGAATTGAAAATTGGTGTGTTTGTCTGCGAATGCGGAAACGAAATTTCTGGCTCTATCGATATCAACAAACTTATCGGTGAAGTGAGTAAGAATCCAGGAGTCACCGTCGTCCGGAAATTGCGTTACGGATGCTCAGAAGAAGGACGGGGTGAAATAAGAAATGCCATCAGAAGGCAGCACTTGAATCGGGTTCTCGTTGCGGGTTGTACACCACGGACTCATGAATCTATTTTCCGAAGGATTTGTGAAGAGGCAGGACTAAACCGCTTCCTGTTTGAAATAGTGAATATCAAAGATCAATGCTCACTGGTCAATACTGAGAGCAAGAGAAAGGCAACCGAGAAAGCAATTATACTGACAAGAATGGGGATCGCTCGAGTATCTCTACTCGAACCGAGAAGGCCTATAAATATCAATATAACTCCGGTTGCACTTGTCATTGGTGGAGGCATAGCAGGGATGACATCGGCTTTTAGTCTTGCAAAACAGGGAGTTTTGGTAAAGTTAGTAGAAAAAGAAGGTGAACTGGGTGGAATGTTAAGAAATCTTGGCAAGGTCTATCCCTCTATGACCGATGCTGCTGAAATCATCAGCGCTAAGACTAAATCTATAAAAGGAAATCCGAACATTCAGTTGTTCACGAAAACAAGAGTTTCAAAAGTCTCTGGACATATAGGGAACTACGATGTGACTGTAGTGGAAGATAAACGGGAACACGATTTCAGGGTAGGAGCTATCATACTTGCTACAGGGGCAAAGATATTGGAGCCAAAAGGGGCCTTCGGATATGGAAAGGAAAAGAATGTGGTAACCCAGTTTCAGTTGGAGCACATGCTGCACCACCTATCAGAGTTTGAAGACATTAGATCAGTTGTCATGATACAATGCGTCGGTGCAAGGGATGAGGTACGTCCGTACTGCTCGCGAATATGTTGTATGACAGCCCTGAAGAATGCCATGCTTTTGAGAGAAAGTCACCCAAAAATCGAGGTGAGCGTGTTGTTTAGGGATCTGGAAACAGCCCACATTCTTTCAGGGGAGGATGTAAGTCGGGCAAGGGGACTTGGTATCAGATTGTATAAGTATAACCCTGGGCGACCCCCAAAAGCTGGAGATGGAAGGATATCATTTCACGATGAACTCTTACATAAAAACAGGGTCATTCACTACGACCTGCTTGTCCTCTCGTCACCGCTGATTGCTCAACCCGACGCCAAGATACTCTCAGATATGCTAAAGATATCGATAGATGAGTTTGGATTCTTTCCGGACACCCAAATGAGGCTCAAGCCCTTCCAGTTTTTTGACAGAGGCATCTATGTTTGTGGCACTGCTCACTGGCCAGCAACTGTTGCTGAAAGTATGTACCAGGCCTCTGGAGTGGCTGCTCGGGTAGCAAGACAATTAAGCAAGAGCAGGATACAAAGCGAAGGTCTCATAGCAGAAGTCGATGAAAGGTTCTGCCGCGGGTGCGAGAGTTGCTTGGAGGTCTGTTCATTTGGTGCAATTACGATGGAAAGAGACAAAGCTACTGTATCCAGGGTGGATCCATTCATATGTAAGGGATGCGGGGCCTGCACTGTAGTATGTCCTACCGGTGCTATGAGTATGCATCACTCCACCAACCGGCAATTCTTTGCACAAATTGACGCAACTATGGCCTCCAGTGACAAATCTGAGGAGCCAGAAATCCTCGGTTTCTGTTGCATCTGGGGAGGGTATGCGTCTGCTGACCTTGCAGGAGCAAAGGGTCTTGAGTATCCGAGTAATTTTAAGATTATCAGAGTCGAGTGTTCGGCGCGAGTTGATCCTGCATTCATATTGCGGGCCTTTGAGGTCGGGGCCGGCGCTGTGCTCATAGCCGGTTGTCCTATCGGAGAATGCCACTATGAGAATGGAAATGAGAGATGTCAGAAACTGTCAGAAGAAATGATGCCGATCTTCTCATTGCTAGGAATAGAACGCGAACGGTTAAGAGTAGAATGGATCGGTGCTGATGAAGGAGAACGGTTTGCCCAATTGATCAGTGAATTCTCTGCTCAGGTGAAAAAGTTGGGGCCCAGTCCATTAAGACCGAAATAACTCAGGGGCTTCGCCCCGATTGGAATATTGGAGGAAGCGAGTGCTGGAATAATGGGTGTAGAGGAATAAATCCGCCTTCGGCGGAGAAGCTCAAAAGAGGGGTTCACATAATATGGAGGCTATCCAGAATGCTATAAAAGCCTCAAAGGTGCACTACTGCCTGGATTGCGGAAAATGCAGTTCGGTATGCCCTATCTCCCTCATTAACGAAGACTATTCGCCACGACTCCTCGTGCAAAAGGCCTTATTAGAGAGTCCCGAATCAGTCTTGGAGGAAGAATTGCTCTGGATGTGTCTAGGGTGCGAGATGTGCTATGAGGTATGCGAATCACGTGTCCATTTTTCAGAGTTTATTAGAAATGTGAGAATAGAGGCATACAGACATGGTAAGGAGGGTGTCTGGGCCCATAACGGGAGAATGCAGTCTATAATGAGAATGATGGCATCTCCCAACCTCAAACAAGATCGCCTCGATTGGATAACAAGAGACCTCAAAGTAAAAATGTACCCAACCAACTCAACAACTCAACAACTCAACAACTCAACAGAGTTAATATATTTTGTGGGTTGCCTTCCTTACTTTGACGCCTTTTTCACCAACCTGGAATTAAATACTTTAAATATTGCAAAGAGCACCATCAAGATACTTAACCACCTGGGCATAGAACCTGTTCTAATGCCTGACGAAAAATGCTGTGGACACGACCTCTTATGGACAGGAGATATTGAAAATTTCAAGAAACTGGCCCACCATAATATTGAGGGAATCAAACGCACCGGTGTGAAGAAAATTGTTTTTTCTTGTCCAGAAGGGCACCAAACCTTTAAAAACGAATACCCGAAATATATGGGAGGATTAGACCTTGAGGTTATTCACATCTCAGAGATCATTGCTGAAAAGCTGCCTGAGCTGAGGTTCGGAACCTCAAAGCGCAAAACCCGGAAACCGGAGAAAGTAACCTACCAGGACCCTTGCAGCCTGGGTAGAATTGGTGGAATTTATGAACAGCCCAGAAAGATTATGAACGCTATAGGAGTCGAGCTCACCGAAATGCCAAAAAACAGAAAAAATGCAACCTGTTGCGGAACAAGTGGATGGATGAACTGCGGCATATACTCAAAACAGATTCAGCTCGCAAGACTGAAGGAGGCAAAATCTACTGGCGCAGACCTTTTGATTACGAGCTGCCCAAAATGCCAGATTCATTTCAAGTGCGCTATGAATAATGAAGATACTCCTCATGAAGCAAAAATTGAAATCCAGGATTTAACTATTTCAATTGCAAGTGAGTTAGATAAAAATGTTTGAAAGGAGGTGACTTAGTTGTTGGAGCAAATTGGAACAAAGTGGAAATCCCGATCCATCGGGAGCGGAAATGCTGATCCATCGGGAGCGGAAGGGCTGAGAATCGGGGTGTTCGTGTGCGAGTGCGGAATAAATATCTCTTCGACGGTAGACTGTGATGAGGTTACAGAATGGGCAAAAACCTTGTCTGATGTGGTCTTCTCAATCAAGAATAGATACACCTGCTCAGAACCCGGTCAACAAGAGATAAAGCGGTATATAGAAGAGGAGAATCTAAATCGCGTAGTTGTTGCAAGTTGCACCCCTCGTATGCATGAACCTACCTTCAGAAGATGCTGCGCTGATGCCGGACTTAATCCTTATCTGTTCGAAATGGCTAACATTAGAGAACACTGCAGCTGGGTCCATTCGGACAGGGGGGAAGCCACTAAAAAGGCAAAGGATACCGTTAAGATCGCAGTAGCAAAGGCAAGACTCCTTGAGCCTCAGGAAGAACTTGAAGTCCCGGTTAATCAGGCTGCACTCGTTGTGGGAGGCGGTATAGCAGGAATGCAGGCGTCCTTGGACCTCGCTGATGCAGGCTATCAGGTCTATCTGGTTGAGAAAGAGCCTACTGTTGGTGGGTTGATGTCTTCCATTAACAAGACCTTCCCCACTATGGATTGAGCGGTTTGAGTCCTCGGTCCGAGGATGATGGATGTCGGTCGACATCCCAGAATTGAACTGCTTACCTATTCAGAAGTGGAGGAAATTACTGGATATATCGGTAATTTCCATGTAAAGGTCCGTAAAAAGGCACGATATGTGGATGAAGATGCCTGCACGCCATGTGAGGAATGTGTCAAAGTATGCCCCGTTGTGAAACCTGACGAACATCAATTGGGATTCGCAATAAGGAAGGCTATCTATATACCATTCGCCCAGGCTGTACCAGCTGCCTATCTTATTAATATGGAAGATTGCCTGGGTAACAATCCAATCGCCTGCGGTAAGTGCGCAGAGGTCTGCGACCCAAAAGCCATAGATTTTGACCAGAAGGATGAGATTGTAGAGTTCGATGTTGGGCTTGGTATCGTGGCTACAGGAATGGATGTCTATGATCCTACTATACTTGATGAATTCCATTATACGAGATATGAGAATGTTCTGACATCCTGGGAATTTGAGATACTTACAGGCCCAGGGTATGTTACGAAGAGCGAGCTCCTAAGGCCAACAGACCGCAAGCCTCCAAAGAGTATTGCTTTTATTCAATGTGTCGGTTCAAGGTCCGAAAAACGCGGTAACCCATACTGCAGTAATATCTGCTGTATGAATACTGTTAAGGATACCCTTTATCTAAAGGACCATGACCCGGAGATGGAATGTGTGGTCTTCTATATTGATATGAGGACATTTGGAAAAGGGTATGAAGAGCTATATAAACGCAGCAAGGCTCTGGGAGTCAAGTATATTAGAGGTATCCCAGGAGATATCGTGGAGGACCCTAAAACAAAGAACTTACATGTTACGGTAGAGAATACTACTACCGGAAAAATCGAAAAACGCGAGTTTGAAATGGTTATGCTCTCAATAGGTGTAATTCCAAGACCTGAAACCGGACAAATTCAGAGGGCCCTTAACCTTTCAAAAACTCCCGATGGCTTCCTCATGGAATCTCACTACCAATTAGGCCCAATCGATTCACCAACAGCTGGAGTATTCCTTGCGGGATGCTGCGAATCGCCAAAGGATATTAAATCATCTGTTATTCAGGCATCCGGGGCAGCAGCAAGGGCTGAAACACTGCTCTCAGCTGGCAAGGTAAAAGTGGAGCCTATTACGCCTACAATTATTCCAGATCTATGTAAATCGTGCGGTATATGCGCAGACGTATGCCCCTATGGCTTAATAACCATTGATAAAAAGGCAAAGACCCCAGCTGTCGTTGTTGAAGCCGCCTGTAAAGGATGTGGAACATGTGGAGCAGCATGTACATTTGGCGCCATTACTATGAAACACTTTACTGATGGCCAGATCCTCGCGATGATAGATGCAATGTTTGAGGAAAAACCAGAAGAAAAAATCTGTATCTTTGCCTGCAATTGGTGCTCCTATGCGGGGGCAGACCTTGCAGGAATCTCAAGAATGCAATACCCTCCAAATGGGAGAGTAATAAGAACAATGTGCAGTGGAAGAGTAGATGAAGAGTTTATCTGGCACGCCTTCAAAAAAGGAGCCCCAATTGTACTTGTCTCAGGTTGCCATTTTGTTGATTGCCATTATATAGATGCAAATAGATGGACACAGAAAAGAATTGAGGGAATGTGGAATAAACTCGAACGCAAAGGTATTAGACCTGAGAGATTGCAGCTCGAGTGGGTATCCGCTGCCGAAGCAGTGAAATGGGCTAAGGTAATGCATGCAGTTGAGGAACTGAGAAAAACAGTAACCAGGGAGGAGATAGAGGAAACGAGGAAAATACTTAGTAAGAGGTAGTCTCTCTTTGAAGATTCACAAGTTTTGGGAGGTGTGAGCATGGCCGAAGAAGTACCATTTAAATGTCTGAGATGTGGATATGAATACAAGGGAACTTACGAGAGAAAAGTCCCAGAAGAGAGAGAGTGTCCTAAGTGTGGAAGCAATAGCATGAGGCCTTTGCCCAAAAAGAAGGACTGAAGTTTCTTTCAATGCATATAGGTATTGAATTTTTTCATTGGATATTGAAGGGCAAGAATGCCTAAGTGAAGGTCATGTGGGTTTTATATAGAAAGCCTTATAAATTTGAAATTTTAGGTGATGTCCACTAATTTGTGGAAATTGGTTTAGGGATTTTATCCTTCCAGTTATTATTCAGCATCTCAGAGATGCCGTACATGATGCGATTGGCGCTCACCTCATTATCCCATCCCAAAGGAGGTACGCCATATGGTGGAGAAGCAAGAATTTCCAAAAGTTGGTTATAAGTATCAGCTAATTCTGAAGCATTTATTGGAACACGCCGCAAGAATGCGACCAGAAGGCGAGATTGTGTATAAGGACCTTTTTCGTGGAAATTATACCCAGCTCTATGAGAGGTGTCAGCGCCTGTCGAATGCTCTCAAGGGCTTGGGTGTGAGTCAAGACTCAAAAGTCATCTGCTTCGAGTGGAACACACACCGCTTCCTTGAGATGTATTTCGCTGTGCCCTGTATGGGCGCAATGGTGCACATGGGGAATCCTCTTCTCGCCCCAGATCAAATTGTATATCTCATAAACCGGGTGGAGGATGATGTCC
>Ga0209978_10000265_pt1 | contig 18377 bp, 11 predicted proteins | sample BentaG_FD_182805 | JGI IMG/M metagenome (GOLD analysis project Ga0209978, IMG submission 182805) | Deep subsurface microbial communities from South Atlantic Ocean to uncover new lineages of life (NeLLi) - Benguela_00093 metaG (SPAdes)... | ecosystem: Environmental > Aquatic > Marine > Oceanic >... | reverse complement strand
ACTTCAACTCGAACCCCAGATCATCTTTTGTTAAAATACCTCGTTGATAGAGTTCAGCTGCGAAACCCATAGTGTTTGGTCCGTTGATACCTGACATTCCTTGATTGTCGATGAGGGCACTTATGTGAATATTGTCTTCAGGGTCGAATATCCCTAGGTTGGTCCCACAATAGGCTTCAAGCTCATAATCGGGCATGTCTGTGATATCTCCTTTCCAACGTCCTGATTTTATGCAAGAAATTTTCATGCAACTCCTCGTACAATTGAAATCCGCCCAATAAGGTTTAACCCAGAAACGTGTTCTATACCGTACGCCGCTCATACTTCTCTCATCATGCCATTCTTCTTGCCAATTCCTTACAGGCTCAGAGCTAGTCACAGCACCAAATGACCACCCAGCATATCCTGTCCCCCAACGCCTCATACGATCCATTGAGATAAGTCTTTTATGAATTTCATGTAACATAATTTTCATAGCTTTCGAAGCAGCTACATCAGGGAGTGAACCTCGACCTTTAGCTACAACCGCCTTCAAGTTTTTTGAGCCCATTACTGCTCCATATCCTCCATATCCCGCAGCATGTGCAATTTTTGTCATGACTGCAGCAGTCCTTATCATGTTTTCACCCGCAGGACCGATATAAAGCATTGCAGGTTGTCTCCATAACCCTACATTTGGCTTTCGCTTTGTAAGTTCTTTCCTTACTTCCGCATTCAAAATCCTTATAGTATCTTCTCCCAATTTACCCCAGATATGTGATGCGTCTCTTATCTCAGCTTTATTATCTGTGATAAGTAAGTATACCGGCTTGCTTGCTTTTCCAGTTACAAATATTCCATCGTAACCTGAACACTTCAATTCTACGGGAAACTCCGAGCTTGCAGTAGAACCAATTGTGCCATTACTTAAGGGCGATTTTCCGGATACACAGATTCTAGCTCCTGGATGTATAGCTGTTAGCGGCCCAGTCAAGAGCGTGAGTATGTTATCAGGACTTAACGGATCAACTTTAGACCACATCTTTCCCAATCGATCCCAAAGAACTTTGGCTGCTAATCCGCGTCCACCAAAGTACTGATAGAGAGTTGTTTCCGGAATCGTAATTTCATCAATCTTTTCTTTTGTAAGATTGATATCAAGGAATTTACCAGTGTATCCTTTCGACATGTTAGATCACCTTCTCTCCCTTTTCACCAAAAAGGTTTACTGCAAGATCTTTTGCGATAATGTACGGATCGATAGAATGTAACTTCTTTTGAACCCCAACGTTCTCCTTTACATACCTTAGTGCATTATACATCGCTTCTGCACAAACCTTAACACATTCCGGTTCTCCACCGCATAGATCGCAGATTATAGCTTTATTTGTCTCAGGGTGAAGGAATGGAACAGTCCCAGGACACTTTTCGATACAGAGTCCACAAGAAGTACATTTATCCTGATCAACAATAACAGCTCCAGTTTGACTGTCGATGGACAGCGCCTCTACAGCACATGCTTTTACACAGGGATAGTCATCACATTGCGCACAAAGGTGGGGAACCTCAAGGCCTGGAAAAGGCATAAATATTCGTATACGCGACGCTTCAGGCCAAATACATCCCTCATGACGAAGGCTACAAACAATTTCACATCTCCTGCAGCCAGTGCAGCGGATATAATCTCTTACAATCCAATTATTACTCATTACATAACTCACCAATTCAAATTTTAATATCAGAAACTTGAGATGAATAATGAAAACAAACATATAAATTGAATGGCTACTAACCTCATCAATTCTCTTCTTTAAGTAATATGATAGTTAATTCAGCTTTTTTATATGAAAAAAGTTTTAAGTAATATGTTTAAAGATTTAATTTAATAAAGGAATGTAATGATGAGAACTCCAGCTTCAAATAAATTTATTAATGCTCTAAGTCATCTCGAAAAAGACGGAGTTTTAGATAAATCAATCTTAATAAATGCTGCAAGCCTTCGCATTTTAGGTGTTCGGGTCTATACTTATTTCATTGATCTTCTCGTCCAAAAAAGTTACTACTTTACAAAGGCAACTGAAATGAAATTCTCTCCAGAATATGAGTTAGAGCCGGTGCGATTGAGAATCGCGGACTTCCCATTGAGATTAGGTACCATTAGTGGAGATTTATGTTCGTTTCGTCACTTGATAGAACCTTATAACATCTACGAAGAAGTAGAGTTTAAATTAGATGCACAGATCAAATTGATTAAAATAAGGCCTCATGACTACCTCAGAAAAGATTGCGAAGTTGCGATAGAGAGCATGATTCAACGTTTTGAAGAACGGTACTGGCAAGATTTATACAGTTACCATAAACAGTTAGAGGCAATAGACCTAGGTATGAGCAAAGATGCCATGCAATTTGGCCCACAAAAGTTTCTCAAGTTTGAAGGGTAACTATTCTCTCAAGATAATATCGACAGTTGCTTCATAGAATTAAGTTTTACAGTTACATAACTGTATTAAATGATGATATGTTTAATTATTAATGTGAATTTTTCTCTCTATAAAAGTAAACGAATTAGTAGAGTATTGTGTTGAGTTTACAAAACTTCTGTTATTATGCTTGAAGTTGTTATAGTGCTTCAACATGAACTAAAAGCCCTTTTTTCACCATTATGGAATTTTGACAAATTACCATAATGCCTTTTCATTTTTATGTCCCTAACTTCTGATCAGGAATCAACTTTTTTACTCATATCCATCCTGTTATCTAATATTTTTTCCACTTGTCCTGAAGAACATAGATCTGTGGACAGAATAAGAGGATATTGCGGGCTATATCCCGTATTTCCCCTTCATCTATTCTTGGTCAGATCCTAGACTACAAAGTTAGCGTATAAAGATCAAGTTTGTGATTATTTTGACTTGTAAATGGATGGTATTGTTTACGATAGTTCATTTGGGATTTTCTGAATACTGTTCGATAGCACCCATTTTGATATGAGGTTTTGGTGTCTCTGGTAACGTTTATCCATGAGGATGAAATTACACCAGTCATCTCTATGTCTGATTCCCCGCCCCATCGCTTGGTTAGCTGCCCTAAAAGCATCCATTATGTACCATTTCTCCCCCATTCTACTTTTCTTTTCGTTCAAGTATCGTATTTGTGCTCGCATCACAGGATCACTGTAATCCGCATATGGAACACCAATCAAGAAGATGCCTCTTGCTTCTTCATATGGGAAATTAGATCCTTCTGCATTTCTCCCTCTGAAAACACCACATAATACTGCGCCTTTTTGAGATCTTGTTGATCTCTTGTATTCCTCTACAACTCTCCGGTTTTCATCAGCTTTAGCACCCTCAATAAAAACATTTTTTCCCTTAAGGGTAAGATATGCCTCTGCTCCTGTTATTATCCCCATTCTTCTCCAAACCTTCAAAGAATCAATCATAAATTTTCTCTGCGGAAAGAAGATCAGAACTCCATTTGGGATCTTGACGATTAGTTGAGAGATCCTCTCTCCGAAACGGCGGATCATCTTCTCAGTTCTTTCGCTGAATCGTGTGGTGACAGAGGTATCGATTATTGTATGAACGTTTTTTGGATTTGCTATAGCTGTATATGTTCGTATCTGAGCCTTTTCTAATTCCAAGATCTCTGTGAAAAACTGTATAGGAGAGAGGGTTCCTGACATAATCAGTGAACCATAGGCCTCTTCTATAACAGGTTTAATGGCTAGACTAGGATCTAGACATCGATATTGGACTAGGTTAAAGCCATAAAATGTTCTCTTAAAGACTGCTACATAGCTATTACAGGGACTAGATTCCACGAGTGATAGAAAGTTAAGTATTCCGTTCAGATAACACGCTGGATAATCTTCCTTTTCCACTTTGTAATTTCTTATCTTATCTACTACATCTGAAAGGGAATCTGTGAAAGAAGTTAGTTTATTCACTTTTAGGACGTCTTTGAGTTCTTTATGTAACTTGAAACCTGACTCCGTTACAATATTTCCAGAGACTTTTCTTTCAAGATACGCTTCTAAATCGTCAATGAATATGTTAGAGACCCCTACTTTCTCTAACTCTTTTTTTGCTATGTTTAAACTTCGTTCAGAAAGAGTATCACTTAAAACATCTTGACTGATCTGATCAGCGTTATGAGCTTCGTCGAAGATCAGAATTCTATTACTCAACTCTAACTTAATTGAAGATCTGATCTTCTCGTTAAAGATGTACTGATAGGGCGCCACAATTAACGTGCAGTTTTCTGCTGCTCTTCTAGCTAAAAAGTAGGGACAAAATCTACGTACTCTTCCTTGACTCCTAAGTTTCTCGATAGATAACACACTTGGAATAAAACTGGATAATCCAATTTCTGTTTTATATTGACACTGTTTAGCTTCCTTAAGCAATCTACATGCTTCTGAAGCATCTAAAGCTGAGAGATTTCTACACTTTTCATTCAGACATAAATGTTGTCTACTAGCTAAATTTACTGCTGAAAACGTGGATTCAGAGTTTTGGTTTATACGTTCAACCTCGAGTAGTACCTGTCGCACCTGCTCATGTGTCCTGGTTACATAGACAATTTTGTGATCGATTGGTAGGAGGCTTGCGAGAGCTGATACTGTCTTTCCGAAGCCGTTACAAGCTTCTGCAATTAATATCCCTTGATTGCCTACTATGTTCTTTATGTCTCTCATGAACTCTAGTTGTTGTGTATATGGCTTGTATGGGAACAAAGGCCATTCAATGTTTTTCTCATCTCTGTTACTTTTTTTCACCTTAACACGGTTTCGATAAGACAGAAACTTACCGCAGTTTCTACAAAAATGATCATCAATATATTCCTTAATTGAGTGTGGTTTACCACATTTGGGACAGCGGAATGCATAAGGCAAAGTATCACAAACTAAAGTTACTCTAACAAAGTATTCTTTATCTGTAGTTATGGTTGTTCTTAAATGGAGAGGTAAGTTTCCGATTAGTTTTTTCTTATTAATCGAAAGATGGATGTACAGACACAATATTTTTTACAGAATAAGACCTATTTCCAACTATTTTAGCTATAGACATACATATAATAAACTATTCCAGAAGGGAGACCAGATCTTAAATATTTTTTCCCCCCCATCTTACATTTTACACGGAATCGACCAAACAAAAAAACTTGAAAAAAGTGGCTGTATTTACTTTGAAAATCAAAGTATCGATTTAGAGCTGAAGAATCCAAGAATAATTAAAAAAAAGAATAGTATTGGCGAAAATTAAATCTCGCCTTTTTTATATGGCCTTTAAGACATTAGACTTTTACTAATATCTCCTAAATTCTCTTCTTTGGGGTCTATGTTTCTCCCAACACGTCTTACAGTAGACTGGTCTTCCCTCTGTAGGCTTGAATGGTACTTCACATTCTTCTCCACAATCAGAGCAAGTTGCTTTGCTCATTTCCCTTGGACCAAAACTTCGTCTTCGGTAACCCATATGTCTTTCACCTCGATTTTTTAACTATACAAAAGACTTATCTATCAAAACGGCAGTCTTAAAGGAAAATTCTGTTGTACGCTGAATCTCAACAACATCTTATTACTATTTAAAGTTAATGTAAACCGCAATTTATTTGATAACGTATTTTATACCTTGATAGGCGTGATGAGATTGTCGCTTTACACTCGTAAAATAGGACTCTTTCTTATCGATACGTTATATCTTTACCTTATTCTATGAACGTGTAATTCGATTCTATCTTCTTAAGTAATGCGTTTTGTAAGTGTTAAATGAATTAAGAATAGATTAGATAATAATGAGTACCTTCACCTACCAACTTGAAGGAATGGCAAATGATAGTGCTAAGGTATGATAAGGGGAGTCTTTTACTTCGAGGTGAGACTGGAACCCCTTATGGTCACTGGGATCCCAGGGTCGGTGCATTTCGAGTTATGGCTATTTACTACCCTGATGTTTTATCTTTTCTAGATAGAAGCCGCATATTCTATCGGGATGAAGCTGCTGATCCGCTTCCCATTCCATCCCTCTCCTGTCAGGTTGAGTTAAGATCCTACCAGACATCTGCGTTAGACGTTTGGTTTGACGTAGGCGGAAGAGGTGTGATTGTCCTGCCTACTGCTGCTGGTAAGACTTTCATAGCGTTAAAAGCTATTGAAAAGTTGAATGTTGCTACATTAGTTGTCGTTCCTACTTTAGACCTCTTAGACCAGTGGAGGCAACATCTTAGTGACCAATTTGGGATGGATGTAGGGATTTTCGGTGGAGGAGAGAATGTACTTAAACCATTAACTGTGTCCACTTACGCTTCAGCGTATATCCAAGCAGCGTATTTGGGAAATAAATTTATGTTCATCGTCTTTGATGAAGTACATCATCTTCCTGCTCCAAGCTACAGCCAAATTGCTGAAATGTATATCGCCCCTTATAGGATGGGCCTTACAGCTACTTATGAAAGAGAGGATGGTCTCCACTTGGACTTGCCTCGATTGGTAGGTGGTCGTGTCTATCAGCTTGAGGTGGACGATTTAGCTGGAAAGCATCTGTCTCCCTATACCCACGAAAAAATATTGGTGAAATTGACTCCTAGGGAACAGATGGAGTACCAGAGAGAGTACCGAGTTTTCACAAGGTATCTGAAAAAAAATAGGATATTACTGAAGAATAGAGAAGATTTTCGACGGTTTATTATGAGAACGGGGCGTGATCCTAAAGCTAGGAAGGCTTTATTGGCTCGGAATAAAGCGTTGAAAATAGTTCTTAATTCGGAGGCTAAAATCAAAGCTCTGAGTGAATTTCTAAGTATCTACACAAAAGAGAAGATTTTAGTATTTACCCGCTTCAATCAGCTTGTTTACCGTATTAGTCAGCATTTCTTAATTCCCGCTATAACTTATCAAACCTCAAGGGAAGAGAGGAAAGAGATTCTTGAAAAATTTAAAGCTGGACAATACAGAGCAATCGTTACCAGTCAGGTTTTAGACGAAGGTATCGATGTGCCCGATGCTAGTATAGGTTTCATCTTGAGTGGTACAGGAAGCAGTCGAGAGTACATCCAACGTTTAGGAAGAATTTTGAGAAAAAGACCGGGGAAACACGCTAAACTAATCGAGATTGTTGCTCAGGAGACGTTGGAAACCCGGATAAGTCAAAGGCGACACCGACTGGAGTAGTAAACTTTGTTACCTTCAGGTTTATTAATCACAAGGAGATGGCGTGACAGGATAAAACCTGTTTACGTCGAGTTAAACCAAGAAAATCTTAGTGTTGCACATTTACTTATTCAAACCTACACTGATCATTTCGGAAAAAGGAAATTTGAATTAAACGAAGCCTTGAGCGGACTAGAAGATCTTGGTTACGATTACCGCTTTATCAGGGGACTCTCAATCCTTCTAGATCGAAAATGTTTACTTGAATCAAAAACAACCTTAGATCCATTTAAGATCAGGAAACACGTCTTCAAAATTACCCATAAACACGGTTTTCCGACTACTCCCAAGGCAAGACGGAACATTCTTCATCGAAGCGCTTCAGAGTTGGGGATAACAATAGAAACTTTAGAGAACACCTTCTATAGCGACTTAGAGAATGAACTCATCCTGAAGGATCTCGAACCCATTACCCCTGAATCATTGTTGAGATGGTATAACCTTAGTTTAACCCAAACCCTCTTCTTCTACTCCACCGAACTTATCTTCACTGTCACTGGAAACTGGCAACGAATATTCAGACAGATTAAGTGGCTGGGGCTTATTTACACCATATGGAAACGGGATGAGCGGTACGAAGTAAAGGTTGATGGTCCTACTTCACTCTTTAAGCTCAATCGTAGATACGGAACAAGTCTAGCCAAATTATTACCTACAATTCTTCAAAGTCAGGATTGGAGTGTAAAAGCCAAAATTCTCCGTCGAAGAAGGGAAGGGCGTCTCTTAAACCTTGAGTTGGATAGCCATAAACATGGTAGATATTTGGAATCTGTTGTGATACCAAAAGAAGAGGTCTACGACAGTCTGATTGAACAAGATTTTGCTAAACGCTTCAATCTTTTAGATACGGGCTGGACTTTGACACGAGAACCTGGCCCTATCCCTGTTGGGAGACATGTAATGATTCCTGACTTCCTCTTCAAGAAGGACAGTTTAAAGATTTACTTAGAAATAGTCGGTTTCTGGACTCCACAATACCTTCAAAATAAAATTAAGAAACTTGGACTAGTAGATAGTATAGACATGATTGTGGCTGTAGATAAAAATTTAGCTTGCCAAAAATTAGAAAGACTCGGAGCAAAATTACGCATTATTTACTATCATAGAAAGGTTCCTCTAAAGCCTATATTATTATATTTACAAGAGAAGGAGAACCTTTTAGTTAACGAACAGATTATGTTCCTCCGCACGATACCTTTTTCAATCCAGAAGTCGGTCATAGACACCAAGGAAATTGCAGACCAGCTCGGAGTATTAGAGGATGCTGTTAAAGAAATTCTTAAGGAACGACAAATCTTCGGATATGTACGTCTAGGAAACATACTAATCCGGCAATCGAAGCTTACAGAGATAAAAAAACGTCTAGAATCACAGTTAGAAGAACGAGAACTCAACCTCGCAGAAGCATCCCAGATCATTACCGATACTGGTGGGTTGAACTCTACATCCATCCTAGCTACATTAGGCTTCAAGATAGAATGGTCTGGTATAGATCCCCGATCAGCTAAGATCACGTTAAAGGAAAAATGGAAGAAAAAACCATTTCAATGTAACACTGACCTTAAAAAAACTAAAATTTGATTTATATTTTATCACCAAAAAGGGTGATAAAATCTTTTACTATAACCCTTTTCTCAAAAGAGGCCGTCTATGCTATAAACTTTAGAGGCATACCTATTTCCTCAGCATCCTCCACTCTTGAAGTACGATCTCTTTCAATCTATAATTTCAGTTACACGGGTCTTACGGTTCTCTCTTTAGGTTTTGCTTTAAGTTCCTTTGGTATGTCAAGTGTTCTAACAACATTCTGGGTTTGTATAATATATATCGGATTTCCATCTGGACTATATCTCTTTAATCGTTTTACTCCTCGTAAAACTAATTTGACTTTCATTGTGGTTCCATCATTAAGTCTGTATATGTTCCACGTTTCCTGTTCCTCAGAGAAGTCGACATCAACTCCCTCCATTAGATCTCTTTGAGTTATTCTTATCCCCGGTGGAGCACCTTTACTCAATTTCCATCACCTCACTTATGTTACTTTTATAAACTATTGATGTTTCCTTTTTAACTTAAAAAGTACTATTTTCGCTAGTAGCTAGTAAAACAACGCTCTTAGTTTGATTAATATTTTTTTATAGGTTTAATGTCTTAAAGGTTTCCTTCTTCTTACAACTTTAACTAAAACCCATTAATACTCATAAAATACTTAATGTCCAAGCTCAAGCAGTAAACGTAAAATACTCTCAACGTTACTCTGAAAGAGTAGAGATGATTACTGATGAAAAAAACTAGCCCTCAATGTGTACTATGTACAGTAAAGAATAGGATGTGTCTTGTGGAGAATGGTGAAGGACCAATTTTTTGTCCAACAAAAGAATACATAACTATTAAAAATGCTATCAAGGAATATGAAAAACCAGAAATACGGAAATTTGCTTATATGGCTTCCATTCAAGAGGCTGAGTGCTACGCTAACAGGCACATCAAGCCTTATGTTTTGCATCCTATCAAACCAAGAGTGCAGGAGATATGTGAGTTCGCGAAAAAAATGTCCTATAAGAAGATAGGAGTTGCCTTCTGTGTAGGCCTTTATTCTGAAGCCCGCACCCTCTCTAACATCTTAAAGGCTCAAGGCTTCAATGTTGTATCAGTAGTCTGTAAAGTAGGGTGCACGCCAAAGGAAGTCATTGGGATCAAAGATGATGAAAAGATACGCATCGGTGAGTTCGAAACCATGTGCAGTCCGATAGTACAAGCTATCCTCCTCAATGAGGAGAAGACCGACTTCAACATCTTAGTTGGTCTCTGCGTTGGACATGACTCTCTCTTCTTTAAGTATAGTAAAGCTTTTACTACTGTACTAGTGGTTAAGGATAGGGTCCTTGCCCATAATCCAGCTGGAGCCCTATACACTACAGGAAGCTATTATGCTCGGCTAATGAAACCAAGAATCGATCTTGTAGAACACAACAAATGAATAAATGTGATGATCTCCCCTTTTTTCCCTCTTTTAGTTGACCCCTTAATAGATCACTTCTCTATCCCTCTGAGTTCAAAGATCAAGTGGGAAATGTGAACGTAAGACTAACCTCGTGGGAACAGGGGTTTATATTTAGACGCTTTAAATAGTAGTTTTTATTGTTCTTCCATCGGAATGTATCGTTAAGCCATATCAAACTCAGGTTATGAAAAATCTATATACACTACCCAGAAGCTTCATCACTGTTTAATCTGATTTAATAATCTTCTTGTTTAAGGAATTTATGAATTCTTTGTGCCAAGGATCGACTCACTAATTTTGTCTGGGCTATCTCTTCTACTGAGGCATTTCTCAGTTTTTCTATATTACCAAACCTATTCAACAATTTTTTTCTTCTAATTTCACCTATTCCTGAGATCTCCGTTAATAATGATTTTTTTATCTTCTTTGCTCTAAGCTTCTTATGATACCTTATTGCAAACCTATGGGCTTCATCCCTTACCTTCTTTATGAGCTTTAATGCCCCCGAGTCCTCTGCGAGGTCCAGTGGATTCATCTTACCTTGAACGAATAATTCTTCTTTTTTCTTCGCAATAGATATAACTGATAAATCAAAATCTAACAATTCTAGTTCCTCAACAGCACTCCGTAAGTGTCCGATCCCCCCATCAATCAATAGTAGGTTTGGTCGTATCCTTCCCTCATCCATAATTCGTTTATATCTTCTTTGAACGACTTCCCTTATCATTGCATAGTCATCGATTCCCTTGACCGTTTTAATCCTATATCTCCTATATCCCGTTTTATCCATCTTACCATAGGAGAAAGTTACTAAGGCACCAACAGCGTCTTCTCCACTAATGTTGGATATATCGATCCCTTCTATCCTTATGGGAACCTCATCTAACTCTAGAATCTCCCTTAATTCAATGAGTGCCTTCGGGACTCCTTTATTAATCTCCATAAGAAGTTTTTCTTTAGCGTTTGTCAGGACGAGGTTCGTTAGTTCCACTTCAAGATCGTTCGTTGGAGTATTAATCATAGTGTGTACTCCTCGTCTTTTTAACCAATCATCTATGAAGCTCATCTCAACCAGTTTATGGCTTACGAGTATTTTAGACGGGATATCTTTTCTCCTAAAATATGTCTGTTCTATAAAGACTGTTAAAACCTTGGAAAGAGGATCTCCTGTTGGTACAGCTACAATAAATTGTTCTCCACCAATTAGGTTCCCACCTCTTACAAAGATTAATTGAATACAAGCTTTCTTCCCATTTAATACAGCCCCGATCACATCCATATTTCCAGTGATAATCCTTGAAACCCTTTGTCTTTGATTCACTTTCTTAACTGCATTTAGTCTATCTCTTACTAACACTGCCCTCTCGAAATCAAGGTTTTTTGCTAGAATGTTCATTTCATCGTTAAGTTCTCCTTCTAACGTAGTTATTTTGCCTTCAAGAAACAAACAGAGTTGATTCACTGACCTTAGATATTCATCCCTCTCAATCTTTTTTGCACAGGGAGCAGAGCACATCCCAATGTGATAATTTAAACACGGGACCCTAATTTTTTTATACGAAATAACTTCCTTGCAATTCCGTACCCCAAAAAGTCTTTGAGCGTAACGAGCCACTCTCCGTATTCCCCAAGCACTAGCATAGGGCCCAAAATACCGTGATCCATCTTCCACCAGTTCCCGCGTAATATAGATTGCGGGATAACTATCTTGCATTGTAATTTTTAATAATGGATAGGATTTGTCGTCTTTAAATCGAATATTATATGGTGGAGAATACTGTTTAATCAGATTATTTTCAAGGATAAGAGCTTCTGCTTCATTTTCAGTTATTAAAAACTCAACATTGACTGTTTTCTCTTTTATCTGTCTCTCTTTTAAAGCTCTTGTTTCTGGAATAAAATATTCACTCACTCTACTCTTGAGGGATAATGCTTTTCCGACATAAAGAACATTATTTTCTTGATCTTTGAATATGTAAACTCCAACTTTATCTGGAATACTCATCAAGATGTTTTTATTAATTGTCATACGCTAAGACCTCATTGAGGTACTTCCCCGTGTATGACTCGACTATCTGTGTGATCTCCTCTGGTGTTCCTTGGGCTATTACTTCTCCTCCTCTGTATCCACCTTCCGGCCCGAGGTCAATTATATAATCGGCACATTTTACCACATCTAAGTTATGCTCAATCACAATTATGGTGTTTCTGTTATCCACTAATCTATTCAATACGTCAAGTAATTTCTGAATGTCAATGAAGTGAAGGCCTGTTGTTGGCTCATCCAGAATATATAGTGTCTTCCCCGTACTCATTTTACTTAGCTCTTTTGATAGTTTGACTCGCTGCGCTTCTCCTCCTGATAACGTTGGTGCAGGCTGACCAAGTTTCATGTAGCCTAATCCTACATCAAAGAGCGTTTGCAGTTTTCTCATAATCTTCGGTATATTCTTGAAGAAGTGTAGACCCTCCTCAATCGTCATTTCTAGAACATCAGAAATATTTTTTCCCTTATACTTTACTTCAAGAGTTTCCGTATTATAGCGTATTCCTTTACAAACATCGCATCTAACATACATATCGGGGAGAAAATGCATCTCAATTAGAATGCTTCCTGCACCTTTGCACGATTCACATCTCCCCCCCTTCACATTGAAGCTGAATCTCCCAAGTAGGTATCCCCTTTTTCGTGCTTCAGGTAACTTGGAAAAAAGTTCCCGTATTGGGGTAAAGACACTGGTGTATGTTGCTGGATTGGACCTTGGTGTTCGCCCAATAGGCGCTTGATCGATGATAATGACTTTGTCGATGTTATCTAATCCATTTATCTCATCATGGTCGCCCGGAGTCTCTTTTGCTCTATAAAACTTCCTCGCAAGAGCTCTATATAAAATATCATTTACAAGCGTACTCTTTCCCGATCCAGAGACTCCTGTGATACATACAAATAAGCCGAGGGGAATTGATACATCTATATTCTTTAGATTATGTTCTCTAGCACCCCTTATAACCAGATATTTACCCCTTGGATTTCTCCTTCTCTTCGGAGTTTGAATCCATAGTTTATGATCGAGGTAAGCACCTGTCAAAGAGTTTTTCTCCTTAATAATCTCCTCAAGTGGACCTGCAACAACAATTTCTCCACCGTGTTCCCCAGCTCCAGGACCCATATCGATAATATAGTCGGCCATACGAATGGTCCTCTCGTCATGTTCAATCACGATTACCGTATTGCCTAGATTCTTCAATTCAACAAGGATTCGAAGCAATCTCCCAAGATCTCTTTGATGTAAGCCAATGCTGGGTTCGTCTAAAATGTAGAGTACGCCACATAACTTTGAACCGATCTGTGTTGCTAATTGTATTCTTTGAGCCTCTCCACTTGAAAGTGTATTTGCTGCTCTATCTATAGTGAGGTAATCAAGACCAACATCAATAATAAAGTTTAAACGAGCTTGAATCTCCTTCAGAATCTGTTTTGCAATCATTTTTTTCTTAGCAGTCAGTTTCAAGGTCTTAAAAAAAGTAATCATCTCCTTCACTGACATTTTCGTAAGTTCTGCGGCGTTTTTTCCCCCAATTCTAACAGCTAGGCTCTCCTTTTTCAATCTCTCTCCTTTACAGAGAGGACATTTTCTCTTACTCATATATCTCTCAATTTCTCGTCGAATGTAACTTGATTTTGTTTCAATGAACCTTCTCTCAAGACGAGGAATTATGCCTTCAAAAGGACGTTGAATTTCATAGAGATATTTTTGTTCTGAATTCTTTCCTTCGAATCTAAAAAATACCGTATCTTCTCCTGTGCCATACAGAATTATCTTTTGATGTTCTTCAGACATCTTATTAAAGGGGATATTCAAATCAAAATCATAATGTTTGGCGACCTCTTTCAAGGTCTTAAAAGACCACGAGTTAGTGCTTTTTGGAAGTGACTTAATGGCTCCATCGTTTATTGATAAATTCTTATTGGGGACAATTAAATAGGGGTCTATATGTAGGGCGGTTCCTAATCCACTGCATTTAGGACAAGCACCATATGGGCTATTAAATGAAAACATCCTCGGAGTTAATTCCCCATAGCTTATACCACACTCTGAGCATGAAAAATGTTCACTGAAAAGGTATTCTTCTTCGTTGGCTATTTTTATCAGAATCATTCCTTGCCCAAGTTTTAATCCCAGCTCAAGGCTTTCCGCTAGTCTACTTCGCTCCTGCTCTTCTACCTTTAACTGATCGATGAGGATTTCGATAGTGTGTTTTTTATATCTTTCAAGGTTTATGTCCTCGTTTAAATCTCTAATCTCTCCATCGATTCTTCCTTGGACAAATCCTTGTTTCAATAAATCGCTCAAAGTTTTTCTATATTCGCCCTTTCTACCTCTAATCACTGGGGCAAAAATGAGGAGTTCAGTCCCATCATCTAACGCCATAACATGCTCTATAATTTGATCAATGGATTGTCTTTGTATTCTTCGACCGCAACGAAAACAATAAACCGTCCCTATCTTTGCATATAACACTCTTAGATAATCATAGATTTCTGTTATGGTCCCAACTGTTGATCTTGGGTTATGTCCTGGTGCTTTTTGCTGAATAGCTATCGCAGGAGATAAACCGTCTATAGACTCTACATCTGGTTTTTCTTTTTGTTCTAAGAATTGACGAGCATATGTTGACAGGGATTCGACATATCTCCTCTGTCCTTCAGCAAAAAGTATGTCAAAAGCTAGGCTTGATTTCCCACTTCCGCTGACCCCTGTTATCACCACCAGTTTATTTCGTGGTATTTCAACGTCTATATTCTTTAGATTATGTTCCTTTGCACCTTTAATGATGATTTTATTCTGTGGCATTTACTTATCACATGTTTAATTATTGTTAATGGAATTGTTTTGTGTCCATCGATCTTTTCAACTCGAACATTCTATCTCGGAGGATAGCTGCCCTTTCAAACTCGAGGTTCTGGGCTGCTCTTTTCATCGCTTCTTCCAATTCAATGATTATTAACGGTAGATCCGTCTCAGGAAGGCCATTAATTAATATTCTTTCTTCTCCTTTATGAAGCCTATCGATTATGTCTGTGATGCTTTTCTCGATTGTTCTCGGTACTATTCCATGTTTGATATTATATTTGAGTTGTATCTCCCTTCTACGGTTCGTCTCCTCAACTGCTTTCTTTATTGATTTTGTGAGCTTATTAGCGTAAAGAATGACCTCCCCTCTAATATTCCTCGATGCTCTACCCATGGTTTGTATAAGCGCGGTTTCATTTCTTAGAAAACCTTCTTTGTCTGCATCTAAAATTGCTACCAAAGAAACTTCTGGGAGATCTAGGCCTTCCCTTAATAAATTAATTCCAACTATTGTACCTATCTTGCCTAACCTCAGTCTTCTTAATATTTCAATCCTTACCAAAGTTTTAATTTCTGAATGCATATATTCAGCTCTAATTCCATTCTCAATCAAGTATTCTGTTAAATCCTCAGCCATTCGTTTAGTAAGGGTTGTGACTAAGACTCTTTCATTCATCTTCTCTCGCATTTTTATTTCATTTATTAGGTCATCCACCTGGTTCTCTGTTGATCTAATAACCACTTTGGGATCAACCAATCCTGTAGGTCTAATTATCTGTTCTATAATCGGCGTATTCTTCCCAAATTCATACACTCCAGGTGTTGCTGACATACAAATCACTGTTTTCATATACTTTTCAAATTCACTGAAAATAAGCGGTCTGTTATCAAATGCAGAAGGAAGTCTAAAACCATGTTTCACTAGGTTTTCTTTCCTCGATCGATCTCCACCATACATACCTCGAATCTGAGGAATTGAAACATGTGATTCATCAATGATCATCAAAAAGTCTTCTGGGAAGTAGTCAAGAAGGGTCCAAGGCTTTTCCCCCCTTCTTCGTCCATCAAAATGCATTGAATAATTTTCTATTCCTGAACAATACCCAATCTCTCTTAATAATTCAATATCATACAGAGTTCTCTGTTTGAGTCTACTGGCTTCTAAAAGCTTATTTTCTGAATTTAATTCCTTAAGCCGCCATTCCAATTCAGCCTTTATAGACTCGATTGATTTTTCAACTTTTTCTTGAGGCATTAAGAAATGCTTTGCGGGATAAATCGTTAAAGATGGTTTCTCACTAATCCTCCTTCCTGATAGGGGATCCACCTCAAATAATTTATTTACGACACCGCCTGATAACTCAACTCTAAATGATACGCCCGCGTGTGATGGATATACATCTATTTTGTTTCCTCGAACCCTGAATCTCCCAGGAGCGAAATCAAAGTCGTTTCTCTCATACTGGATCTCAACCAGCCTCTTGAGCATTAAATTTCTCTCTATATGCATTCCTCTCCGCAATAAAAGACACAAACCCACATAATCACCGGGGTTACCTAGACCATAAATACAAGATACACTTGCAACAATTATCACGTCCCGTCTATCCATGATTGACCGCGTAGCTGAATGTCGTAATCTATTAATTTCCTCATTAATTGAAGCATCCTTTGCGATGTACAAATCTGTCTGTGGGATGTAAGCTTCTGGCTGATAATAATCGTAATAACTCACAAAATACTCCACAGCATTATTTGGGAAGAAACGCTTGTACTCAGCACAAAGCTGTGCTGCCAGAGTTTTATTATGGGAGATGACAAGTGTTGGTTTTTGAACCTTTTCAATCACCGAAGCAGCTACATACGTTTTTCCACTCCCCGTCACTCCCAGTAATGTTTGAAATTGCTCTCCCCTATCGATACCGTTAACTAAATCCTTAATCGCTTTAGGTTGATCCCCTTTAGCCTCAAATTCGGAGAACAATTTGAACATAACCATGAAGTAAATCACCTAAGTAATCAACAAATTATTGTACAGAACTTTTATTCTGCCTAAATAAATTTTTATCACGCAGTTTATTTCTATCATAAATATACAACTCATAAAATATACGCTCCTCTTTTATCTCCTTTTTTACAAACAATTGATAAGAGATCTTAAATTCTTCTGCAACTATAGATACGCTCTGATGAGGATTATGGGTCAAGGATTATGGTATGATAAAAGGCTTGGTAAACCTCAGCCACTTTGCAATTTGAGAAGTGAATGGTATGACTGGTTTCTTCAGAATGTTGATGAATATGAAGTAAAGCAAGGGTTTATTACATTGTGGTCACTTGGAGGAGCTGGGTTCATCCTTAAGTCACCGGAATCAACAATCTATATCGATCCCTATTGTGGGGGCGCCCTCAAGAATGAGGGATTAGCTGTTATGCGAATGATCCCCTTACCTTTCAACGCTTCTGACGTGAAGAAGATCGACGCTGCTGTTATCTCACATGAAGATCCTGATCACCTCAATGAAGATTTTATTTTTCCTATATGTAAAAATACTAACTGTTTATTTGTGGGGCCTCCAAGCGTCACTAACCTTTTAAAGAGTTGGGAAGTAGCTGAGAATCGAATTGTGTCATTGAAAGAACATCAAGAAAAGAAAATCAATGATATTCGTGTTATCGCGTTTCCTTCAAATGATCCAATTCCAAAGACTGCAAACACATACATCTTTGAAATTGGTAATGTAAGAATTTTTCATGCAGGAGATTCACTTTGGACTGAGGAGTTTTTCAAAATCAGTCAGAAGTACAAGATAGATATAGCTCTCATCAGTCTTGGAGTGAACCCTCCAGGAATAAAATACTATAATACCCCTGGAGAAGTCCTTCAGATAGCTAGTGATCTCCGAGCAAAAGTGCTTATCCCTATGCATTGGGATCTATGGAATTTCGCAATTTACAATCCACATCTTGTTGAACACGAAGCAAAATCCAGGAACATGAAAATAAGTGTAGTTATACTCAGGATAGGACAGAGTTTCACCTATCCTACAATCTAACGTGGTATACCGCTCATTATATATTTTAAATTATAAATAATGGGTTAATTAAAAAATCGAAATGAAAGAATAGAGATATTTATGCAATGGAATGTAAATCAAAAGGAACCTACCCCTATCATATTATACATTAAATATCTATTAAGCGACTTTAGCTCCACAATTACTACAAAACAGAGCCCCTTCAGATATCTTAGCATCGCATTTTGTACAATATTTAGGAGAAGGGGCTACTTCCAGTTTTTTCTGTATACTTGTCCGTGTTGAGG
>Ga0209978_10000264_pt1 | contig 18383 bp, 20 predicted proteins | sample BentaG_FD_182805 | JGI IMG/M metagenome (GOLD analysis project Ga0209978, IMG submission 182805) | Deep subsurface microbial communities from South Atlantic Ocean to uncover new lineages of life (NeLLi) - Benguela_00093 metaG (SPAdes)... | ecosystem: Environmental > Aquatic > Marine > Oceanic >... | reverse complement strand
TGCGGTAAGGCACCTTTTGGCTCTAAAACTCTATGGCTACCAAAGGGACATTTTTTCATTCTAAATTTCCTGATTATTTATATTTTATTACTTTAAAAAAATACCTTAATTACCTAATTTGCTTTGTCTTTATCTCCTGACCATATATGTTTTATTTTTCTTCCTTTTTATAATAGGTAACCCTACCTGGCCATATACTAACACCCCTTGATGTCATAAGTTTAGTTGGACCTTGATCGGGAGCAAAAACTCTTTTAGATTCATAGTAAGATGCTTCATCTCCAGCTAACTTTTCAGGCTCTCTATATATTGATATTACTCCTTGATAATTTCTCAATACTACTTTACCGTCTCCTTTAGATATTAAATATTGAGGAGATACAGGAATTTTACCTCCACCACCTGGTGCATCAATTACATATGTTGGTATGGCCAATCCAGAAATATGTCCTCTTAATGCTTCCATTATCTCAATTCCTTTATCAACTTTTGTTCTAAAATGCTCTATTCCTTCTGATAGATCACACTGATATATATAATAAGGTTTTACCCTCACCTGCATAAGATCCAAACAAAGGTTTTTCATTACTGATATATTGTCATTTATACCTCTGAGTAATACAGTTTGATTTCCTACAGGAATTCCTGAATCTACGAGTTTTTGAAGTGCATTTATTGAGTCGTCTGTAAGTTCTTTAGGGTGATTAAAATGGGTGTTGAGATAAATAGGATGATATTTTTTCAACATATTGCAAAGTTTATCGGTTATTCTATAAGGTAATGTGCAAGGAAGGCGTGAACCAATTCTTATAATCTCTACATGAGGAATTTCTTTTAATTTTATTAATATCTTTTCTAATCTTTCATTTGACATAGTAAGAGGGTCACCGCCAGACAACAGAACATCTCTGACTGTAAGCGTATTCCTAATATAATCTAAGGCAATATCTATCTCTTTGTCTGTTGCTGCTTTATCAGTTTTACCTGCATATCTTCTCCTTGTACAGTGTCTACAGTATGATCCACACTGATCTGTAACTAAAAAGAGAATCCTATCGGGATATCTATGTGTTATTCGAGAGACAGGTGAATCTCTATCCTCTGCCAAGGGATCTATCATATCTGTTGGAGATGGAATTAGTTCTAAGGGTGATGGAACAGCTTGTTTTCTAACTGGACATTCTGGGTTATATGGGTCCATTAGCATAAAATAATATGGAGTTATAGCCATTCTGAATTTTTTTAAAGATGCATTTATGCCTTCTATTTCCTTTTCAGTTAGCTCTATTATATCTATCAGCTGCTTAACAGAGGTTATTCGATTTTGCATCTGCCATTTCCAATCCTTCCATTGGTTTGTGGTTACATTCTCCCACTTTTTTATTTCTTTATAATCCCTCATATTCACCTCTAATAAATTTTTTATTTTTTAATTAGAATTTAATATACTATTAGATTTAAGTCTACACCCTCCCCCTACCCCCTCCCATCAAGGGAGGGGAATTAATTAAAACAAAATTTTTTCCCTTGACAATTGCAGTTCCTGTAAAACGAAGGGACAACATCTGTTTAATATAACATTTAATTTATTAAATATTTGTAAGCAAGGCTAAAGCCTTGCCCTACGGTTTGACTACTTATTTTTTTAGCTAAAGCCTTGCCCTACATACCCTACATTAAATTAACATTTTTAATCTTAATTATTATTCGTAGGGCAACCCTTTAGGGTTGCATTTTAAATTTTTTAATAGATTTTTAAGCAAAGCTAAAGCTTTGCCCTACGGTTTGACTACTTATTATTTTTTGGCTAAATCATATCCTAATTTAAGAGCTTTTTTATTCAGTTCTATTATAGCTTCACTTTTACCCTTAAGAACTTCTTTTAAGCTTTCTTTAAGAGTTTTAAGGTCAACTATCTCAGTTTTTGCAATCAGTGCTCCTAAAGCTACCATATTTGCTGCCATTTTATTACCAAGTTCTGTTGCTTTATCTGTAGCTGAAATCTTAAATATATCTACTTTCTCAGGATATTTTTTTAAATCCTTATCAACAAGGGATGTATTTATAATAAGTGTTCCACCTTCTTTTATCTTAGTACCAAATTTTTCCAATGAAGGGAGATTCATTGCTATAACTAAATTCGGATTGTCCACTACTGGAGATGCAATCTCCTCATCTGAAATTACTACTGAGCAGTTAGCTGTTCCACCTCTCATTTCAGGACCATAAGATGGCATCCAGGTTACCTTTTTCCCTTCCTTCATTGCAGAATATGACAATAATTGACCTATAAGCATAACACCTTGTCCCCCAAATCCTGCAAATATCGCTTCATGAATCATTTTTTAATTTCCCCTTCTTTAAATTCAGTATTCTTAAATTTCGTTTCAAAATCAAATTTTATGTCCCATGTCAAGACCTGACCCGTTCAGTATCTTTGAATTTTTTTAGGGGAAAAGTCTTTGACATAACATCATCAACCCATTTTACAGAATCAATTGGACTCATACGCCAATTCATTGGACATTGCGAAAGTACTTCTACAAGTGAAAATCCCTTATTTGCGAGTTGAACTTCAAATGCATGTTTAATAACTCTTTTAGCCTTCACAACATTTTTTGGTGAGCTAACACTAACTCTTTCTAAATACGCTACTCCATCCAATGAAGATAAAAGTTCACAAACTTTAAGTGGAAATCCCGCAGAAGTTGAATTCCTTCCATAGGGAGAAGTTGTCGTCTTCTGATCTAAGAGTGTTGTAGGAGCCATCTGCCCACCAGTCATTCCATATATTGCATTATTAATAAATATAGTAGTTATATTCTCCCCTCTATTTGCTGCATGAACTATCTCAGCTGTTCCTATAGATGCTAAATCCCCATCACCTTGATATGTAAAAACAACCTTATCTGGTTGAGCTCTTTTTATTCCTGTTGCTGCTGCTGGAGCTCTTCCGTGAGGCACCTCTTGAAAATCAACATTTAAATAGTTGTAAATTAAAACTGAACACCCTATAGGTGCAATGCCTATTGTCTTTTCCCTTATTCCTAATCTATCTATTGCATCTGCAACTAACCTATGAACTATTCCATGTCCACAACCCGGGCAGTAATGGGTTACAACATCCTCTAAGGTTTTTATTTCTTTTTCTTTATCTTTATCCTTTTCTTTTTTAATGTTAGCCACCTACATCACCCCTTTTAATGTGTTTACTTTTAACATACTCTCAGCCTTTTCTATTATTTCATCAACTACTGGCATTACTCCTCCAGTTCTTCCATAAAATTCAACTGGTACTAAACCCTCGATTGCTAATTTTACATCCTCTATCATCTGACCCATATTCATCTCTACTACTAAAATTTTCTTTACTTTTCCTTTCTTAACTACTTCTTTTAATTGAACATAAGGAAATGGATATAGTGTAATAGGTCTGAAAATTCCAAGTGAAAGGTTTTTTTCTTTAGCTACTTCAATAGCTTTTTTGGAAACTCGAGCAGCAGTTCCATAAGCAACCAACAGCAAATCGCAATCCTTTGTATTCATTTCCTCCCACTTAATCTCTTCTTGCATGCTATTGTATTTCTCTTGAAGATGCAAATTATGATTTTCCAATTCCAATGGATCCAGATATAGAGACTTGAGAATTATCTTTTTTCTACCTTTTGCTCCAGTAGTAGCCCACTCTTTAGGTGATAGCTTTAATATATCAACTTCAGGTGGAAATTCTACGGGTTCCATCATCTGTCCCATTACACCATCAGTTAAAATGATTACTGGATTTCTATACTTATCTGCTAAGTCAAATGCTAAAAATACAAACTCCACTAATTCCTGTAATGTTGATGGACCCAATACAAGACAATGATAATCCCCATGACCTCCTCCCTTTGTTGCTTGAAAATAATCAGATTGTGCTGGTTGAATCCCACCTAAACCTGGCCCTCCTCTCACAACATTTACAATTACACAAGGTATTTCAGCTCCTGCTAAATATGAAATTCCCTCCTGCATCAAGCTCATTCCTGGACTTGAAGTTGTGGTCATTGCTCTAACACCTGAACCTCCTGCTCCAAATACCATATTTATTGCTGCAATCTCACTCTCAGCCTGCAAAAATACTCCACCAATTTTTGGCATTCTTCTTGACATATATTCAGGTATTTCGTTTTGAGGAGTTATAGGATAGCCAAAATAATATCTACATCCAGCTCTAATTGCAGCTTCTGCTATTGCTTCATTTCCCTTAAATAGTTGTTTTTCTCCCATAATATTCTCCTTACTGTTTAAAAACCTTAATTGTTGAATCTGGGCAAATAAGTTCACAGAATTTACAAGCTTTACAATTAGATATATCTATAACCTTAACTGGATAATAACCCACTGAGTTTAATTCTGATGAGAATTCCAGTACACCTTCTGGACAGAATTCAATGCAAAGACCACATCCTTTACACTTATCCTTTTTATTTTCAAATTTCACCATATTAACACCTCAGTTAATCTTTGATAAGTATATTAATTTATACTAAGCTTTAACGACCTGCTCTAATTTTTGAGCCATCAATTGTAGATAGTATCTCCAAATTTCTTATTTTTGCTATTCTTTCCTCAGCCATTCTATCTGCTGCTATATAGGTTGGAATATCGTCCCTTTTTGAAATCTCAATAACCTTCTTCACATTATCATAAATCTTTAAAACCATATCTGTAGCTCTCTCTTCACTATATTCAGTAAGTTCATTATATACATTAATTAAACCACCAGCATTTATTACATAATCTGGGGCATACAATATTCCCATTTCATGAACCTTATCTCCATGTCTTGTTTCAGCAAGTTGATTGTTGGCAGCTCCTGCAATTATTGAACATTTTAATTGTGGAATTGTGTCATCATTTATTATTGCACCAACTGCATTTGGTGAAAAAATGTCACAATCAATAGAATAAATATCATATTCACCCACTGCCTTTGCAGCAAACTCTTTTTTGACCCTATCAATTCTATCCTGATGATGACCAGAAACTATTAATTTTGCTCCTTCCTTGTGAAGAAATTTACATAGATGATAACCGACATTTCCTACTCCCTGAACTGCTATTTTCTTTCCCTCAAGTGATGTACTTCCAAAAACCTCTTTAACACATGCTTTAATTCCCTGAACTGTACCCAAAGCAGTAAATAGTGAAGGGTCTCCACTTCCTCCATGAGATTTGCTTACACCTGTCACAAATGGAGTTTCCTGTAAGACAATCTCCATATCTTCTACACTTGTCCCCATATCCTCAGCAGTTATATATCTACCATTCAGTGAATTAACAAACCTACCATATGATCTCCAGAACTCCTCACTTTTATCTTTTTTGGGATCTGCAATAATAACTGCTTTTCCACCTCCTAAACTTAGTCCAGTTGCTGCAGCTTTATAAGTCATTCCTCGACCCAATCTAAGGCAATCAATAATAGCATCCTCTTCAGTAGGATACATTCTCATTCTACATCCACCTAATGCTGCTCCCAGTGTTGTGTCGTGGATAACAATTATTGCTTTTAGATTGACTGATGGATCATAGCAAAATACAATTTGTTCATAATCATTTTTTGCCATTTTTTCAAAGATTTCCATTATCTCTCCTTTCTTTTTTAATTTCTATTTAATTATAAATTTACTAGATTGGTGAATTATTAATTAAATTGAAATTTATTATATCTATAAATTATTAAGGATATTGATTACCCATTAAATTTTTTTAAAGATCAGCTTTTGCATAAATTATGACACAGTCTCAAATTGAAAAACATTAATAGGGTTAATCTTTATTAAATTTATAAATTATCATTACAAAATAAAAAACTCTTGCAAATAACCTCTATAATGTTTTATAGGAAAAAATGCAAAAGCTTTTGAAATAAAAACTCATTTTTATAGATAAATAAGATATTAATAATTGTTATCCTCCATGTATGGAAAATAAATGTTAGTGAAATGCATAATTATATTATAATTACTAAAAGTATATGTCAAGAAACATAAACAAAATGATTTCAAATTCAATTATTACATTTTTTAATTAAGGAAGGTATTTTTTGAAAAAATGGATTATTGTTTTTCTGATTATTGATTTATTGCTTGTTAGTATCTTTTGTTTTCTCTACTTTAACAACTTACTAACAAACCCTCCAAGAATAATAAATAATTTATTCAATATAAAATTTTTCAATAATCTAAAAGAAAATTTTAAAAATTTTTCTTCAAAACTAAGCTCTTCAATTTCAAATTTATACAATAATATATTTAAAAACAAAGAAGAACCTACGTCTGAAGTTAAGAATCCAAAAGAAGAAGTGGCAAAAGAAAACCAGAGTACAGAAGAAGAAAAGAAACAAATTGAGAGTAAAGTTATAAACAAAAAAGAGATTGAATTAGAAGAAATCTGGAAATACTATTATGGAAACTATTTTTGCATTTTTGGATTTCTTAAAAATATGAGCAGCGATTATGCAGCAACAAATGTCATTTTGTCTTGCAGTCTTTATGATTCAGAGGGATCTACTGTTTTAAAAACATCAGAATCTGTAAAACTTCAATATATTCTTCCTGAACAATCAGCTCCATTTTCTTTGATTACTGAAATAAGTAACGATATACATTTTGAATCTTATAAGATAGATACAATAAGATGTTCCTGGATTCCATTTGATATTGAAGATACTTTTGAATTTGATGTTTCAAATATAGATTTAACTTACTATAATTCACATAATTTGGCTAAAGGTTTTGTTAAGAACATTTCAAAAAAGGATCTTGATAGTGCAAAAATTTTAGTTGCATTTTATGATGATAAGGAAAAGATAATTGCAGTAGGTTCAGATTATTTAGTAAATTTGAAAGTTGGCGAAAATATACCCTTTATAGTTGATACAGAAAATCTTCCTTACATACAGAAAAAAGCTAAAAATATAGAGGTATTTTTGTTTCCACAATTTGATGAAATTTAAATTATTTTTCACCACTAACTATTCCTTATTATAGTGAAAGGACATGTATAGATAAGTGATAATAATTATTTAATTTTTATTCACTTGCTTATTTGCCGGGAAAGCGGAAATGTCCTACTACTAACCATTTTTGAAGTACATCCTCTTCAACTGTATAACCTGGTTTTAAATAGTTATGTATGACATAAGGAATATTTTCTTTATTAGGTCTGTCAGATAGTATTCCACAATGATCAACAATTCCATTCCTATTTACATCCCAAAAAACTATGTCTCCAGGAAGCCATTGAAATAAATTTTTGGGGTTTTTTGGATCTATGTCTATAATCAAAGATTGAGCATTTCTTTTAAAAAAATATATCAGATTCTCCGGTCTCCTATAGTCAATATTTGGATCTGCTGCTTTTACTTCCCATAGCTCCCAAGGGTATTCCCCAAAATTATCTTTTATATCTTTATCAACTAACATTCTTAAGTCATAACCAGCATTAGTAAATGCTCTCGCTATAATATCTGTGCAAATTGCCTTATCTGGAGGAGGATCACCTCCTTCAAAATAATTAATAGATTCTTCAGTAGTGATGTTTTTGGCTTTTCTTTCAAGTTCGAGTTTTGCTCCCTGAAGTATATCCTCCTGATCATTTATCCCATCGCTATCTGCATCTGTTACTATATTTGCAATACTGATATCAACTTTTTTTATCTTAGGTAATTGATGAATGAGAGCTATGGGGAGTTCCTCTTCTTTAAAAAGCTTGATCTGACTTTGTCTTAAAATTATTAAAAGTATTAAAACAAGAATTAATATGACAATTGTAAAAAATGTCCTTCTTCTTGCTTTTTCTTTTTTTCTATATCTATGATAACTTTCCAATTAAGTATTACCTAAAGTTATTTTTATAGTTTATAATAGATTTTTCTTTTCTTTTTAGCTTTATTTATCTTTCTTTCCACCATTACATTAGCAGCTTTGTGAGTAGGTATATCCTCGTCTTTGCTTATACTAAATATTTTAAGTAGGATATTGTATATGTTATCTACTTTTTCACGTGCTTTTTCATACTCATAGCTAGTAAATGTTTGAGCTGCTGCAATTACACCCCCTGCATTTATCACATAATCCGGGGCATATAAGATATTTTTTTTATATAGTTTAATGTCGTGTTCTTTTTCATTAAGAAGCACATTATTTGCTCCACCAGCAACAATCTTGCACTTCAATTTTGGAATTGTATTGTTATTCAAAATTGCTCCAACTGCATTTGGTGAAAAAACATCACACTGAACTGAATATATTTCCTCAACACCTACCTCTTTTGCGTTAAACTCCTTTATAACTCTATCAATTTTATCTCTGTGGTGTCCTGATACAAGTAACTTTGCTCCTTCCTCTGACAAATAGTTACATAGATTGTAACCAACTTTACCTAACCCCTGAACAGCTATTACTCTTCCATCTAATGAATCATCTCCATAAACTTGTTTTAAACACGCTTTAATACCCACATAAACTCCATAGGCAGTATTCAGTGAAATATCATCAGAAGAAGTAAACTTCTCCTCCCAAGTGATAACATAGGGTGTATATTTCTTTGCGTGTTTAAAATCATCCAAATCAGTTCCCATATCAGGACCAGTGGTAAATCTTCCTTGTAAGGTTTGTACAAATCTCCCAAAAGACTCCATTAACTCAGGAGTTTTATCAATTGATGGGTCACCGATTATTATTGCTTTTCCTCCACCATAAGGTAAATCTGCTGCAGCATTTTTATAAGTCATTCCCCTGGAAAGTCTCAACACATCTATTACAGCATCGGTTTCAGATGAGTATTTTCTCATTCTACAACCTCCCAGAGCAGGTCCTAATACTGTATTATGTATTGCAATAATAGCTTTTAACTCTACTTCGGGATCTGTGTTGAATATAACCTGTTCATGACCGTATTTTTCAAAGAGATTAAAATATTCCACCTAAAACTCCTTTCTTTTAGATTTACAGGTAATTCTTGATATTTAAAAAATAATTAAATTTTTAATATATTCTTATTATTGTTTTTTAACAACTTTATCTATATTAAATTTAGACATTAATTCTTCAATCAGTCTTTTCTGCTCAGCTTTATCTAAAATTTTCTTTATTTCTGCTTTCTTCCTGCGAATATATTTTCTTGTTCCTTTGCTAAGTCTTTTCGTATTTCTCATAACTACCCAACTTTCAAATTAAATATTTCTATTATTTTACTCTTTTTTAAAGTGTACTCATACTAAGATAGTTTTATTAGATGTCTTGTGTATAATTATATAGTTTAATTAACTACACTGTGCTATGTGAATATAGACGAATATAGCTCTTGTGAAATTCTTAATCATAAAGCATTTTAATATCTCTATCTAAAATCCCCATAACTATGACATCCCAGTATTTTTCATTATAGTAGTGTCCTTCTCTTAACAAACCTTCCTTTTTAAAACCGCATTTTTCATAGGTTCTAATAGCTCTGGGATTATATTCATAAACATGTAAATTTATTTTATGTAATCTCAATTTCTCTACTGCATATTTTAATATAGTTTTTATAGCATCCGTTCCATATCCCTTATTCCAGTCTTCTATATCACCTATAATTATACCCAACATACAATTTTTATCTCTCCAATTTATTCTGTGTAATCCTATATTCCCAATATGTTTACCGTTCTCTTTTTCTATGGCAAAAATATAATCATTTGGAGAACTCTGCATGGTCTTTAACCATCTTGTCTCTTGTACTAAACCAATATTAATTAAATCAAAATTCAAATATTTTGTAACCCCTCTGTCTCTGAGCCATACTAAACATCTGGGAAGATCTTCTTCACACAAATCTCGTAATTTTACTTTTTTCCCCTCTAATATTTTCCATGCTCTTGCCATTTTTTTCCTACTAATTTTTAGTATATATCTTCTTTTTATTATTCATAATTTTATGTATTCATCCCTAATATAGAAATATCTGTCTTATGTTACTTTATTTTTTAACTAAATTATTCATTAATAGCTATTTTATAATACAGGAATAAATTTTGAAATATTTACGAATTAATTTAACTGTATTAAATAGATGCGTGGTTTATTCTTTAAAATATTATTTAAACAGGGGGAGAAGTATTTTAGATAATGTGGGATTTATAATACCATATATACCCAAAGTCAATATAATGACAGAGCATAATATAATAAAGGCTAAAGATAGAAGGTATGGGGAACTCTCTTTAAATAGATTTAATTTCACTTTTTTAGATTTAAGGTAAATATCCGTTTTTGGCTTAGACCACATACTTAAAATAATTCTTCCATAATAATATAAAGCTATTAAAAAGTTTATTATTAAAAAGACAGAAATTGAAATTGCAAAACCAGTAATTCCTTCATTTTCAATACCGGCATTAATGAAACTACTAAATGACTGTTTAATTAAAAAGCCAGCAGTCCCTGGGATTCCAATTAATGAGATTAATATTACAGATAATGAAAAAGTTAAAACTGGTGCAGTCCTTATTGCTCCTTTTATATCCTCCAGAAAATCCACCCAGTTAGTTTTAAGTTTATATTTTCTATAAGTCTCCAATCCAATTATTAATGCTGATGTTGAAATTAAATATATAAGTAAATATGGCGTTATACCACTTAGCTCTTCTAAGGGTGGAAAAAGGTAATAATCAATAATAATAAAGCACATTTGAACTACACTTGAAAATGCTAAAAACTTCCAGATATTTCTTTGATAAATAATACCAATATTTAAAAATATAATTGTTACGAAAACGAGAATTAAAATTACAAGGAAATTATCAAAAAGAAGTCCGTTGTCCAAACGACCAGCTATATTTAATACCTTCTTAAGAGCCAGGAAATTTACGGGAATAACAAGAATTGAGAAAAAAAGTGTTGTAAAAAAACCACTATCTTTAGCAAGAGAGGGAAACAAAATATGAAATGGGAATAGGGACAATCTAATTGACATTATTACCATTATAACTATATGCACTATGATTAATAAAATATTTACTTTATTAATATCAATGTTTGTAAAATCAACATTTAAAGAAAGAGATCCCGATACTCCATATATAAAGGAAAACAAATATATAAATAAAAAGGTTGAAATTATCCCAAAAATGACATATCTCAGATATGAGAGCCAGTCAATTTTCTCAAGTTTTACAGTAGGGATAAAATAGGATGAGACTGTAACAATTTCTAAAAACATTAGCAGCGATAATAGATTTGAACTAAGTCCAAGTGACATCGCGCCAAATATTGAAATTAGAATTAAAGCATAAATACCAGGTTTTTCTACTTTAGAGACAATTAGCGAAATTAAAATACTCGCTCCTGAAAAAAGAAATAAATATCTAAAAAAGTTTGAAATCTTACTAACCTCTAAAAAGTTATCCGATACAATTCCCATTCTGTCTTTAAATACAAAGGTTAAAGCCATTGCAGCTATTACTAATAAAAGACTAAAATAACTTAACCATCTTAATTTTGTTACACTATTAAAAATTAAAAGTAATAAAACAAAAAGAAATGAAGAGAGTATTAATAGTTCTGGAATTATAAGAGAAAAGTTAATTGACAATTACTTCCTCCTAAAAAAGTTAGCAATTTTTAAATTTAATTCTAAAAAGGGATCCCTCCTTTTTAGATCTATATCTTTCCCTTCCTTTATAACAAGGTAATAAACAAAAAATCCTATAGCAAACTGCATAATTATTAGACCAATCATAAATATAATTAAAGTCAGTTGAAAAATCTTTTCAGGATATAAAAAATAAGAGAAGGAAACAAAATTAATAATAGCTGATAAAGCTATTAGTGAAGAACTAATTAACTTATTTAAAAACTTTCTTCTAAATAAGACACCAAAAATTCCTAAACAGAATATAATCGTGGATATATATAAATAATTTTTTAGAGATAACACTATCTATTTCCTATCTTTAGAAACAAAATATATTCCAATAAAAAAGCTAATAAAATAAACAAATATAATTATCAGAAGTATAGTATGCTCAACATATAATATCTCGGCAATTTTTGCTGGAGAAGTGGATTGAAATTCATCAACTTTAGTTGTTTCCCACTTACTATTATTAATCACAAAAACAAGACATATTAATACTAATATGGCTATAAAAATTGCTATAAAACTTCTTGGCCAATCTCTTTTCCAATTAAAAACTAAATTCTCCCTTTCTCCAATTCCTGCCAATAATAGACCCGCGATTATTGCTGGAAGGGGAATATATATAAATAAAAAGAGAATAGAATTTTTCAAAAATAAAAAAAGAAAACTTATACTTAAAACACAGATCAAAAAACTCAAAACTATAAATAGATGTTTTTTAAAAAGAACAATACCTAAAGCACCCATTACAATAAGTATTGATATTATATAAAATAATATGTTTTCCAATTATTTACCTTTTAATTAATAATAAATTTTGTAATTTTTTAAAGTTTTTTAAGTTTTCCAGAATTTCCTTAACTTCGGTCTCGCGTGTTTGGTTAATTTTTTAATATCATATTTTAAAGCTGAAAAATCCTTTTCAGTCAGCTCATAATTAAAACTCATTTTCAATGCTTTTTTCGTGCATGCTTCCTCACAAAAACCACAGAACATGCATCTGCTAATATCTATATAAAAACTTTTTAATTTTTTATTATTAATATCTACCTCAATAGATATCAATTTTAACGGACAAGATTTCTCGCATTGACCACATCCATCACAGAGAATCTTTCTTGTATCTGGATCCACCATTAATTGAATGCTTCCCCTGCTATTATAAGGAACCATTATTCTATCATGTGGATAAAGAACAGTTACAGATCTCTTAAATGTATTTCTTGTAACAGTTATTAAACTTCTTAATATACCCTTCATAAGCTAAACTCAAAAAATAAGTTTAAAATAAAGAACCAAAAATATTATAATCAATAAGTTTAAAAATGATAATAAACAAAGAAAGGCTAAACTTAAATTTATTTTTTTTCTAAAACCACTTATTCTGGGAATGATAGTATATAAAAATAATAGTATTACTTGTAAAACAAAAGTTTTTATTATAGTCCAAATCAGTGGATGCAAAATTTTTGGACCATTCCACCCACCAAGATAAAGTAGGGTTCCCAGAATCAATAAGGATATAATATTAATATACTTAGAGATGGTAGATATTTGATAATTCAATCTATTTTGAGTAGAAAGATAATCAGTATTAAAGTAGGTATCCTTTTTTGGAACATCAACAGGTAATCTCTGCCAAAGCAAAGAACAACTTAATAAAAAAACAATAAAACTTAATGGTTGGTATAAGATGTTATAGAATCTACTTTGCGCTCGAACTATTTCAAAAAGATTAAAAGATGACGAAACTATCACGGGCCCCATAGATGATATGAATAATGGAATGCTAAATATAAGAACAGTAGATATTCTATCTAATAAAGCTGTCATTTTATTCATATTTAATTTAACTTTCTTAATTGAAAGAAATGCACCCATGTTGGATATCATAATAAAAGAAAGACAAAGTGGCAGGGACATCTCAATATTCATTAAGAAAATATCTTCTGTCAGGGGAATTAACAGAAAGGCTAATATGGCAAATGTAAATGAGATCACCACTCCAATGTTATTAGATAGATCTTGCCAGCTGGTAAATAATTTTGGCCAATTTAAAAGTGATTTCAAAATTTGAGAAAATATTTGTAAAATTCCATGAAAACCAGTTTGTAATGGGCCTCTTCTTGATTGCATATGAGCTAATGTTTTCTTATGAAGGTAAATAATTATATATACTCCTAAAAATAGGAATAGTAATAAATATAAAGCTTTTAACAATAAATTTTTTAAAATCATTTATCTACCTCGCACACACAGATATCAAAACTTGCCAGTATTAATTCAATATCCTCGAGTTTTTCACCTATAACTGCTTTTGAAAAAGCAAACAGGTTATTATATGAGGGTCCTTTTATGCTTAATTTAGCTATTCTACCCTCACTTACTGATATATTCATACCAAGTTCACCATGGGGACATTCAACATGGCTATATATATTTTCCATTAATTGAGTATTAACTTCACCATATGTTCTTATTTTTCCCTCTGGCACTTTATAAAGAGCCTGTGAAATAATAGAAATAGATTGTTCTATTTCCTCTATTCTAACCATACATCTGTCCAAACTATCTCCTCTATCACCAATGGGCACTTTGAAATTAAACTCATCATATATTTCATAATTATCATTTTTTCTAATATCCTGGGATACTCCCAAGGCTCTTAGGTTTGGACCACTAATAGCTAATTTAATAGCATCTTCTTTTACTAAAACACCCAAATTATTTAGTTTATTAACTACCAACTCATTCTCTAAGAAAAATACTCTTAGCTCATGGACCTTTTTTCTAAAACCCTTTAAAATTTCCTTTAATTTGTCAAAAAACTGCTTGCTCAAATCACTTTTTATACCCCCAATTCTTACAAAATTTGGAGTTAGTCTCGATCCTGTTGCAACCTCTATAAGATGAAGTATTTCTTCTCTTTCTCTCAAGCAATAATGAAGTGGCATATTCATACCCAATGCATTCGCCAACTTGGTTAAAAATAGTATATGACTGGATATTCTCGAAAGTTCACTGAGAATTACCCGAATAAATTTTGCTCTTATGGGTACCTCTATTTTGAAATAATTTTCTAAGGCAATACAATATACAAGTTCGACAGATATCGCACTGCTATTATCAACTCTATTAATAAATGGAATAACATTATCAATTTCTATCCCCTCAATTATTTTTTCAACACCAGTCCTCAAATATCCAAAATCTGGATTCAAATTAACAACCACATCTTCTTTTAAGTCAATATTTAATCCAATGGGAAATCCAAATGGCGTAAATTTAGGTTCAATATATATGCTATAAGTATCTATTTTTTACACCCTCTTTTAAAATTCAATATTTTGTTAATATTTTTGGTTTGTTATTTAAACCTTTCCTTATATCTTAAAATTGAATATATAATTGCTTCTGGTCTTGGTGGACAACCTGGTACATAAAGGTCCACATTAAAAATTTCTTTTACTCCATTTAATATATAATCGCTTTTGTAAAAAGGACCCCCATTTATTGCACATGAGCCAACCGCTATTACCACCTTCTTATCTTCAGTGTTGTTATATAAATCTTCTAAGATGGGTTTCATTTCTTTGGTGATGGTTCCCGCTATCATTAGGACATCTGCTCTTTCTGGAGAAGAGACAAAATTTACTCCCAATCTCTCAAGGTCATAAAAGGGACCATAGGTTGCCAAAATTTCATCTCCACAACATCCCGATGAAAAGCAATATACATTTATAGATGTTAACTTCACCCAATTTTTTAATCTATTCAGGAATTTAATTTTTCTTAAATGTTTAGGTCTATCTAACATATATTTTTATCCTGTTATTACACATTGCTTGTAAACATTAAATACATTTTTTAGCTTCTTGATATTTTAATAACATTTTTAATACTTATTAAAGTTGATTAGAATTATAATAAGGTAATTACCTTTTAACTTGTTAATATTTTAATAGCATTTTAACTACTTTGTGCTATACATTCTATATATTAAAATTAAGCCCAAAATAAATAATAAGATTAAAATAGTCATAACTGTAGCTATAAATTTTCCATTAAGTGAAGATAACACTATTAAACCTCCAAAAAATAATAAACCCACCTCATAAAAAAGTATTATCACAATAAGAATAGGTTCTAAATAGCTTATAGTAAATGTTTGCAAATTGTAACTTTTTGGATGCATTTCTTTAGAAGATTTAGTAGTGGTTGATTTACCAGAAATGAAATTAACAAATTTTTGTAATAAATAAAACAAAATTATTATGATTAATGGAACAAATACTACTATGAAAATAAATTCATAATTTTCAAATAGATTTTGATTCAAACTAACTCCTAATGTGGATATTTAAGAGAATATTATAGATTAAGAAAATATTATGTTAATATTTTCTATTTAATATTAGCTTGCTCAGCAATTTTGTTTAAATCCTTAACTAACGCTTCAACATTTTTTATCCCATGAGCAAGTGCTCCCTCCTCTACACTTTCCCATTGAGCAACATGGCATCCCACACATGGAAGACCATGGCTAAAAAAAACAGGCGTAGTTTGAGGATATTTAGTTACAACTTCTCCAATAGTCATATCTTTAGTTATTAATACTTCCTTTTCCACTATAACCTCCAAATATTTTATTTTTATAAAGTTTATATTTTTAGAGATTTGTAGCATGGTTTCGAAGACATTTTAGTTAAGAAACTATGCTCAAATCTTTTGATACTTCTTCTTTAATTAGAATTTAATATTTTTATTATCTTGTAAATCTAATTTAGAACATTGATTCCATTTCTAATACTGGATGTCCTACTTTTTGTATAAATTTAAGAACTTCCTCTTCTGTTACAGCATTTTCTTCAGTCGCAATCTTGTCCAGAAAATCCGGGATTTCCAACTCATCTGCTCTGTGTTGTAATGCCTCCCTTATCTCCTCCTTCAACATTTTTGGCATCCAAACTAAACGATTAAATCCACCATCTGCTTTTATGAACTTTTTGCTCGTTAAGAAGAACTTACTAACTCCAATAAAGCCTGGTGTCTGTACTCCACCACCAACAGAACCAGCCAGTGTTGAAAATTTCATTCCACATGGAGTCATTTCAGGGTGTTCTCTCGGAACAACCATTACTCCACCTGTCATTGGAAGAACTGCAACTATTGTTTCAAAACAACCACATGAAGTCATAGGATCATTAATCATTGAGTATGCACTAAATGAAGCAAGCGTTTGGTGAGAATTTTTATAAACAAATTCATTAACACCTTTCCATACCCCAAGATGGTTATCAATTGTTTCTCCTTTTTTAACTGGCTGATTTGGTCCAGTGGGATTTATCTGATTAGATGCTTTTCCGTCCAGCCAATTGTACGCACCACAGAGTCCTGGCCTTTCTGGTGAAATAACACACACATGGTTTGGAGCAAATGATTGACATAGCGTGCAGGAATAGAAAGTATCTACGCTCTCATCAGTTAGTGCACCAATTCTATCGTCCCTCGCTTTATAGACTGGTTTAGCAACTTTTAAAAGTTCTTCTACCTTTTTCTCATCTGTATATAGTTTTACTTGAACTTTATCCAAAATAGCTCCAAAGTCACCATGTAACTTTGCGTGAATTATTTTTCCAATATCATCCATTCTGAATCCAGCATTATAAGCATCTTTACTTATTCTTATCCAGGCAATATCTCTTTGACCAATATGTAATAAACCATGACCATAATTTATAAAGTGATGTATCTGTCTTTCTAATATAGGTTCAAAGTCAGGTTGCATATCCCTCCCTGCAACTTCTACAATGATTGCTAATGGAATTGCATTACCAGGTTCAATACTATCTATATCTGGACCAAATAACTCAATCTTCCCATCCTCAACTTCAGCTAAATCTTTGGTATATAAAAATTCCAAACATTTACTTTTCATTCCTCCAAATTCAGCATGCATATCTTCTTTTCTAACTCTCTCACCTTCAAATGCTGGACCGTATGGAATTGGTACAGGTACTTCTGTAATAATGATTTTAAGTCCTCTTACCTCTATCCCTTTTGAAACTATTTCTTTAAGTGGTACTTCAGGTACTACATGTTCATAGGTACAAACTCCTCTTGGAAGAATTGCGGGGATATCTGTATCTGCTATGATTGGAAATCCAAAATTTATAGCTCCTGCTGCATTAGCATACTTCTCATCTGTAACTTCACCTAATGCAAGTCCAAATGCAAAAATCCTGTTCTTGTTATAGAGAAGGATTCTTCTATAGTCTCCCGGTTTTACTCCACCAAAAGTCAGTGCTGCTCTCGTTGCAAAACCAAGTGAGTAAACTGTAGATCCTATTTCCTTTCCAAATGGAACAAGTCTGGTTTCCCATCCTAAGTCAATGCCCTCTTCAACCAGTTGTTCAGCAAATGCCTTTCCTTTAGTATTTCCAGACATAAATACATAGATACTCTTTTGCTGAAGTTCCCTAGCAATTTTTACTGCAATATCATTTGTTGGAGTAGCTCCAATAACAGCCGCAAATCCTGGAGCAGAGCCATCTACAAATTCTATTCCTCTTTCCCTTATTATCAAATCCTCTGCTGCTCCAAGCCATATACCTTCTACAGGATTTGGACCCATGACATACTTTATTGCTTCCATAATCTCCTCTGCAAAAAGTGTTGCCATTCCAGCATCTAAAGCATTACCTAAATAT
>Ga0209978_10000263_pt1 | contig 18401 bp, 14 predicted proteins | sample BentaG_FD_182805 | JGI IMG/M metagenome (GOLD analysis project Ga0209978, IMG submission 182805) | Deep subsurface microbial communities from South Atlantic Ocean to uncover new lineages of life (NeLLi) - Benguela_00093 metaG (SPAdes)... | ecosystem: Environmental > Aquatic > Marine > Oceanic >... | reverse complement strand
TTTGGTTATGCCCCTGGCCCAGACCTGGCATGCAAAGCATCAGTACAAAGAGCTTACTTACGAAATACTGTAACGACCACACTGTATTCCAGAAGTGTCGCGCCAGGGCAGGCCTGTGACATGGCCCATTACTGGGTCGATTCAAAATGGTTTATTGCGCCCTAAGCCTTAGAATCATAGGCTGCATCTATATAAACCATTTTGAAACGCCCACTCATCTATGCTTTGTGGGGCATAATCCAAAAAAAAGACACCCATACCCTGCAATAAGCTTAAAAGTCAATAGGTTAGGTTTCACTATGATGTGACGCTGCCCTCCAACTGTTCCCTGTTGACAAGGAACCATCAATGTCGTAAAGGATACGCTGTTACCAAACGAATTCACTGGTAGAATCTAAAAGAGGAGCAAGGCTATGGCCTTAATGACACCAGAACAATTTGAAGAGAGCCTGAAAGGGATTAAACCCCGGGTTTTCATGAACGGCAAAAGAGTTGAAAACATCCTGGAGAACAAGAATACGCGGACCGTTGTTGAGGCGAATAAAGCCAGCTATGCCTGGGCCTTGGACCCCAGATACAAAGATATTATGACGTGCTATTCACCGCTTATCAATGATGTGGTCAACAGGTACACTTACGTGAGCGCCAGCGCTGAAGATCTGGTAAAAAAGGCTGAAGCAGGAACATTTACTGCAGAGATGTTGGGAACGTGCATATACCGGTGCGTTGGGTATGATGCGTTCCACTCCTTGGCCAGTACCACCTGGGAGATGGACAAAGACTTGGGCACCGAATACCACCCCCGGTTCACAGAATATCTCAAGATGGTCCAGTCTAAAGACCTTTCCGTTGCTGGGGCCTTAACAGAGGCCAGAGGAAGTAGAAAACAAAAAACGTCTGATTGGCCAGATCCATATCTCTCTTTAAAACTTGTAGACAAAAACAAAGATGGGATCGTGGTCAAGGGGGCAAAAATCAATATAAGCGGCGCCTATGCCAGTCACCAGCTCGTGGTCTTACCTCAGGCGGCCCATTTCAAAGGCGAAGAGGATTACGCTGTAGCATTTGCCACACCTGTGGACGCCAAGGGAATCACCTTTGTATGTCAGTATACCCCGTATTCTGCTGAAAGGGATCTGGCTGAAGATCTTGAGGAATTGGGAAATCCTGTGTTTGGCCAGCGTGAGACATCCATGGTGATCTTTGACAATGTCTTTATTCCCTGGGAACGGGTCTTTCACTGCGGTGAATATCAATATTCTGTAAAACTTGTGACCAGATTTGCAAAGACCCATAGAATGACATGTGGGGGAACATGCAAGGTAGGATTTATGAACCAGATAATCGGGGCCTGCAAGCTTATTCAGGAATATAAAGGCTTAGATAAGGCAACCCATATAAACGAGCAGCTCATGGAAATGGTGGTTTTGAGGGAGACAGGCCGGGCGTGCGGGTTGGCTGCTGCCCAAAAAGGCACTGAGGAACCCCCTGGTTCAGGTGTATTTCTGCCGGATGAAATGATGGGCAATGTTTCAAAACTAAATGTGTGCAACGCCTTCTGGCGGGTGATGGCCTTGGCAGGAGACATAGGAGGAGGCCTCATCGTTACCCTCCCCTCCCTCAAAGAGCTAAAAAATCCTGAGGTCAAAGATTATGTTGAGGAGTTTTACAGCTTCGGCTCTGATGAACCTACGGAAAACATTATGAAGGTTCACAAACTCTTGCAGAACTGGACTGCCGGACTTCATGGTGTAGGTACATGGCATGGCGCAGGACCGGTCATGGCCCAGAAGATCATGCTCCAGAGGGTAATCGACTACGAACATGAAAAAAACCTGGTCAAGCGGACCTTGAACCTGAAGGAAAAACACAAAGAGAAGAGTACTGAATGAGAATGTGAGAATTTACAGGGAAAGTACCAGATGATATTCGAAAGCACCTGAATACCTGGACCGGACAAGGAGATGGGCACATGGAGGCGTATACAGGAAGACAAAGGGTGTCGGCAGCCTTTAAGAAGACCTTTACCGATCAGGAGATCTCTGTTGATAGAATCGCTGCCTACCCCATTATGGGGCAGTGTAACGCTCAGCTTGTTGGTGCAACCATCAGAGAGTTCCTGGTTGATCCCAAGATCTTTGTAAAAGCCCAGGTAGCCGCGTATGAGCGTTACAAACCGGATATCATCGTCATGCAGGGAGACTTACTGATGGAACCGGAGGCCATGGGAAATGAACTCAAGTTTCCCGAAGACAGCATGTGCATTTCGACCAAATTCGCCCTTGAAGATAAAGGGAAGCTGAGCAGCCTTCAGCTCCCTGACCCCACTAAGGATGGCCGCATGCCCCATTACCTTGAGATCATAGCCGAATCCAAAAAGATTATCACCGACTCAATCGTCTCAGGCGTCCTGGCCGGTCCCTGGACCATCGCCATTGGCCTCAGGGGGGCCACCGAACTCATCAGGGATGCTATGAAGGACCCTGATTACATCCATGAACTCATGAAGTTCTGCACCCAGATTTCCATAAGCTTCGGGGAAGCCTTCTATCCCCTCAAGGCCGGGCTCAGCTATTCTGAGGCCCCTGCTTCATGCAGTCTGATTTCACCGAAAATTTACCGGACATTTGTTTTCCCTTATCACAAGCAGATCGTAGATCACTTCAAGGACAAGAAGGTGGGCGTAGGTCTCCATATCTGTGGGTATACCGACCCAATTCTTGAAGATATCGTCAACACCGGGGTAACCAATATCAGCATTGATGCACCTACGGATCTGGCCAAGGCAGTGGAGGTAACCAAGGGCAGGGCTGTGCTCATCGGGAACGTGAACACCAGCCTTTTCTTTTCCGGCACCAGGAATCAGATGAAGCAGGCCATAAAAGACTGTCTTGCTATCGTTTGCGAAGAGAGCGGGTACGTTCTGGCCTCAGGTTGTGAGGTACCTGGTGTTGCACCACCGGAAAAAATTGACTGGTTCATGGAATTGGCCAAGGAACTGGGAGTGTCACAAGGCACGTCATAGAGTTTCATTTTTACCTTGAACTCGATTCACTCCTAATAGATTACCCAACTCAAGTGAGAGTATGCGTGGCTTTATTTCTGATTCAGGATCTCGTCTGGAACGATCCCTTTTAAATGGGGGAATTCATCCTTCATGTGGGGGATCTGCATGGCCTCCATGAACTGTTGCTGAAAGTCCTTCTCCACCGTCAACTCGATGTATTCCACATTCCGTGAAACCCAATTGGCCTCTTCTCTCTTTTTTCGGTTGAGCAGTGCGGCTCGAGCTCCATCGCCGGCAGCATTACCTGCAGAGATGATCTTGTCAATTTCGCAGTCAGGAAAAAGCCCCATGATAAGGGCCTTTTCTCGATCAACATGAGTGCCAAAAGCGCCTGCAATCTTGACGTGGTCTACCTTCTTGATGCCCATCCGCCTCATCATCAGCTTACACCCGCAGTAGAGGGCACCCTTGGCCAGTTGGATCTGACGTACGTCCTTCTGGGTAATCACGACATCTTTACCGATGCTGGTCTCTTCTTTCCAGGCAATGACAAATTCGGGCTGATTATTTTCTGAATTTTTCCTAAAGCGATTGGACTTCTGCTGTGGATTAAATCTCCCGCTTTTGAGAACCACCCCTGAACGATACAGTTCGCCCAGCACATCCAAAATACCCGAACCACAGATCCCCTTTGCCTGCATCTCCCCGGGCTTTGAGTAACTTCTCCAGGCATCCCGCCCGATTACCTTATAGTCCACCTCGTGGGTGTCGGGGTCGATGGCGATCCGCTCGATGGCCCCCGGCGCTGCCCGCATGCCAAAGGCCAGCTGAGCACCCTCCAATGCCGGGCCGGTGGCACATGAAGAGGAGATCAGTTTTTCCTTGTTCCCCAGTACCAGTTCCCCGTTAGTGCCGATATCGATGATCAGCTGAATTTCCTCTTTTTTGTAAGGCTCCTCCGCAATGAGCACCCCGACATTATCAGCTCCCACAAATCCGGCCTCAATCGGTAAAATATGTACATAGGCCGATTCGTTTATCTGAATTCCGAGGTCCCGTGCCTTGATATCAAGGCCCTTGTGAACCACTGGAGGAAAAGGCGCGAGCCCCACATGCTCCGGGTTAAGCTTGAGAAGAATGTGGTGCATCGCTGTGTTACCGACAATGGTCATGTCAAGGATATCACTGGGATTGAGGCGTAGACAGTGGTTGTCTTCTTCTTTCTCCGCGGTTGCCGTTTTATCACTCCCCCGATTTTTCTTGTTCTCTTTGGGCGGATGGGTGCCCTCGCATGCTTGTTTTACTAAGCTATTCAGTCCCTCGATGATATCGTCACTCATTTTTTGAAGTCCATCCTGGTGCATCATGTGATACGTGATGCGACTCATCACATCCTCGCCATACTTACACTGGGGGTTCATCATTGAGACGGTATCAAGGACCTCCATGGTAGCCAGATTGCAAAAATAGGCGGCCACCGTGGTCGTTCCTATATCAATAGCTAAGCCATAATAGTCCTCTCTCTTACCTGGCAAAACTTGGATGATCTCCCTGTCCATCCAGACCGCCACGGTTACCTTCCATCCTCCAGCTCTGAGCTGGCTCGGCAGCCTCCTTAGTGCGATATAATCAATATCCAGGTTCTCGAGTCCATAGTGCTGATTCAGTTCGTCCAGGATCCGTTCCAGATCAGCAGTGGGCTCCTCAAACGTTGGCTCAGCCACCTGCACATAGTAATACTTGACTGCAGGATCCCAATCGATGTGGATGGCACGGGCCGCCTTGCTCACCACTTGTTTGCCAGCCCGGGATTCCTCGGGAACGAAAATGAGCAGATCCCCTTCGACCTTGGCACAGCAACCCAACCGGTAGCCCTGCTCCCTTTGATCAAGGGTGATGAACTTCTCTTCCTCTTCCTGCCACCCGCTTGCATTGGTTTTGCTCGAATCAATGCCATATTTCTCGAAAAATCCCTCTTCGATGCGTATCATACACTTGCCACATACCCGCTTTTCGCCGCACAGCGTCTCAATATCAACCCCTAGCTGCCGGGAGGCCTCGATGATGCTTAGACCTTTATCAACCTCCCCTCTTCTTCCGGATGGCTGAAAAATGATCTTTGCTTTAACTTCCGGTCCCATCAAACACGTTCCTTTGTCGATTTTCGATTGACTCTTTTTGAACATCAATAAGCAATAATCAATTGCCAATAGTCACTCGTCAATATTACTTCTGCATCTCCCGCAATCGGCTAATCATCTTAATAGCCTCCTGAACAGCATTTCCCGCTGAATCTGCATAGCCATCTGCTCCAAATAGTTCACTCACATCCTTGGTCACCGGTGCCCCACCCAACATGATGGCCACGTTGGGATTCTTTTCCTTGATCATCTCGACGACCTTTTTCATGCCCATCATGGTGGTGGTCATCATGGCTGAAAGGGCCACGATCTCGGAATCGGTTCGCATCTGCTCCTCCACGAATTTCTCTAGCGGTACATCACGGCCCAAATCATGCACGGTAAAACCCCCAACCTCGAACATCATCTTGATAATGTTCTTACCGATATCATGGACATCACCCTGCACCGTTCCAATGACTACCTGACCCTTCGCGCTCTCACCCAGATCCTCCGGTTTGATGTGGGGCTTCAAGATATCCAGACCGGCATAGAGGGCATCGGCACACAAGAGGAGCTCGGGCACAAAGTATTCGTGTTTATCGTAGAGATCCCCCACGATCTCCATTCCTACAGCCAGACCATTCATGACAGCGTCATAGGCATTCAAGCCCTCATCCAGGACCTTTTGTGCAGCCTCTCCGGCTTTATCCTCGTCCATGTCCACCACCGCATCGCTCAATGCCTTTAAGAGCTCGTCTCTCAGTTCTTCCTTTCCCATACCTCACTCCTCCTTGGCAATAAATTGGTCGTATACAGACTGTTTACACCCTTCCGACCGCAGGTGACGGCCTTTTACCATATCCCCGTACGGTTTGGACATAGGTCTCTACATTTTCCTTTTTCGCATCCGGCCATATATCACACCCGGGCCAGACTGCGTCTACCCCGGCATCGATACATGTCTTGATAACCTGCTCCACTTCCGATGCATCCATCTGAACCAGGGTTTCGTAGGGATTAAAATTTCCCAACAGCAGCACCTCATGGCCGAGCTTTTTCCGGGTCTCAGCCACGTTGTTCTTCTGGTCGACGCTGAGGGCATCGGCCCCACATTCGTTCATCATCTCAATAATCATATCGGTGGATCCGCAGATGTGGAGTATCTTGGGTGATTTCAGGGCTGAGAAGATCTTCTGCAGATTCTCTTGAATGAACATCTTCCACACACGCGGAGAGATAATATCGGTGCCCGAACCCATCTCCCGGATATTCATATAATCTACGCCCAGGTTCTGATAGTGCCGGGCCACCTGGATGACGAGGTCGGTCATTTGGGAGAGAAAGTTTTCGACCTTTTCCTTTTGCCTTCTAGTCCCCTTGAGGAGGACATCCAATTCGATCAGCTGTCCGGCCATGGTAAAGGGTCCGAGCACCCACCCCCCCACAGCGAATCTTCCATCACCCTTGGATTTCGCGATTCCCAGGGCCTCGTCCACTACCGGCATTCTGCCCTTGCCCAGATAATCGGTGGGGATCTCTACCTCATCTAAGGTTGCCCATTTGGAGGGCACCGTAGGATAGAGGATCTCCTCTGAATCGTGATAGAGACTCACACCCCTACCCAAAGCCTCCGGCACCGTACACATGTCGTACGGGATCACCACTGCATCGAAACCGAACAGTTCTGCAGTGGTTATGGCTGAGTGGGCCATATACTCGGCGGAGGTGTGCACCTCGGCAAAGCGTATTCCCATCTGCTCAATCGCCTGAACGGTCACCATGCCCATGCCGCTAAAGCAGGGCATCACATCCACTGGTTCTCGATTGAAAAACCTCTGTATTCGTTCCTTCGGCATCATTTCTGTCATAGCTTCTCTCCTCGGTCATCACAATTATTATCACAACCTCAGACATTTGTTTGGATAACCCGTAGTCCAATCGTGCAGCATCTTTTCCACGGAGGTATCCAGCTAGAGTGCTTTGACCTGCTCCACAAAGTCGGGAAAGAGCATATACAGGGGATGGCTCTCTGAGGGAGGGAGCTTTTTTGTTTCTCCAAAGAGCAACGTGGCCGTAAAGGCATCGGCCAGCGCTACAGCCGGAAAGAGCCTGCTAGAACCTGCCATGGGCCCAGAGAAGATCATATCATGAAACAGGGTGGCTGCCAGCCCCTCTAGCGCTGCGTCAGCTCCAGCCCACCCCCGAAATCCCCACAGCTCTCGCGCAGCCTTCCACATATAGGAGCCATTTGAAGGGGCGCTGGCGCAGGGAAATCCCCACTTTTCCTTAATTAACCTATTCGCTAGAGAACACAGGGCAACAGCAGGGGCATTCATGGCCGAGGTATCAACGAAAATACTCTCAAAGGTTGCCCCAACCTTTTCTATTGCATCCAAGAGCCTCTGTGTGCCCGTGATTCGCCCGGTGGGCATCTGGTCCTCCTGATCAAAGGCCACGAGGAGGACGTGTTTGACCCCCATATCGGAAATCTCCTTTATCTCGGTCTCTAAATCCTTCTCCCAGATGCTGAGGCTGTTGTAAAACATCCGGTCCAGAAGACCATTGTCAGCACAGTAGCTTGCTCCTTCCAACTTAGTTTTCATAACCCAGGCATCAATACAAAAAGGCATGTCACTTACACTTGTCACAAAGTCGATATACGTTTTAAATTCCGCCCCTGTATTTGCCACAATATCGGCCATGCAGGGAACCCCGGTCTCTGCTGACAGTTTGTCGGTCATCTTCAAGAGCTCTCCAGCTCGTTTTTTGTTAAATCCTCCCTTTCTTTTGCTTCCCTCAAAAACCTTGTCTCCTTTTTGAAAAATCGAGGGAACAACCACTGTTGGGTACTCACCGGTCTGCCCGCCAAATCTTACACCCCCAATCTCACATATCTTCTGCTCAGTTTCCAATTGAAACATACGATCTCCTTATCCGTATCAAGGCTGTTTTTTTCACCGTTATTTTAGAATTGGGCACAGATGAACAGTTTTCTTGGCAGATGTCAATAAAACATTTTATCAGAATAGATTAACAAATTGGCTAATCTTTTATTGTGACTCTGTTGATATTATCCTCAGGGAGCTTTTCTATCATCCCTTAAAGGACATAAGGGTTGGAAAAAGAATATCCAAGTTTTTTCAATCACTTAATATCAATCAAGACCAAGAAGGGTAGTAATAGTAAGATCGCAGAGTCAAAATTCTATCCCTCTTCTGGCCTCAACACCTCTGTGAAATGGGTGCTTGATCTCCTTCATCTCAAATACTGCCGAGGCATGTTCCATCATCTCCGAGTGTGCATCCCGGCCACTCAAGATAATATGCAGATCCTTCGGCTTCAAGAACATCATCTCCCTCACCCGATCTGGATGAACAAGGTCGAATTGGGTGGCTATATTAATCTCATCCAGGACTATGAGACGATAGGTGAGAGAGAATATCTCTCTTAAGCAGGCCTCCCAGGCGCCTCGAGCAGCCTCCCTGTGTTTTTTTGATGGTCTCGTCTTTCCAAAGATAAAACCTTCACCCATGCTCTTGATCTCAAGGTTTGGGAATCTTTCACAAGCAATAACCTCGCCATAGGCCAGGGGAGATTTTATAAACTGTAACATGCTTGAGGGGATTCCATTGGCAGCAAAGAACATGGCCCGCCCCAGGCAATAGGTAGTCTTGCCTTTACCATTTCCCGTGACCACCCCTATGCATCCCTCTGGATCGCGGCCTTCAACCTCCCAGGAACCTTTCTCCACTTTGTGCTCAACCATTTCGGTTACCAGATCGGCCTGCTCAATAATCTCATCCTTTGCATTCCTGCCAGTCAAAACCAGTTCCACATGAGCAGGCTTCTTCTTTATCAGGTTCATGATATTGCTTGGAGGAATAATGCCACTGCTGACGATCTGATTGATTTCCTCCAGTATAACGATGTCATACGAGCCGCCAAGTATTATGTCTTGTAGGTGTCTAAAGGAGGACCTGATCTCGTTTCTGTCTCTATCAGATAAGTTCTCAACAGAGGGGGCAGTTGTTACGGGTATTCGCCTGACTACTACGTTGGGTTTAAGAAACGAAAGTGCTTTATCTTCTGTATCTACAAATGGGTGCGGGAGGAAGCCCATCAAAAAGGTACGCAGATTTTGTCCGGTCGCCCTGAGAGTCAGACCTATATGGGCAAGGTTCATCTGCCTCGTCTTTCCTGTATAGACTTGGACTAATCCCCGCGTGAGCATTGGCTTACCTATCCCCTTTCTCTATTCGCCTTGTGCCTCCCAGATCTCCGACCCCCTTGGTTACTTACCTATGCCGGAGAAATATAATAGAATCTATAGCATTTTCCTTGTCTGGGCACAATTCTTTAGCCTCCAAGATTGACAGGAACCCTTTAATCGGGTAAGAAATTGGCAAGTCAACTACCACCCCTTGAAGAGGTGGCTTGAATGCCGACCATAAAAGGGTCTCATTTATCTCTCACAGGGCACCCAGAGCCACTTAGGTTTTGATCTGAATTCCTGACTCCGGTCAAATAGGCTTCGCATTTGACGGGGCAAGGACGGGAATTCAGATCAATCTCCAACGCTGCGCGTAGGCCTCTGATTGGGCTTCTGGATTTGTACATGGCATATCATCATATCTTGTTGCCCCGAAAGGGGCTATGGTTGGCCTGATTTTTCCGGCCCTGCCCCGTTAGATTTGCAGACTATTTAACTGGGGTCAAAAGAATCAGGCCAAGAAAAAAACATATAACAGCGAGCTCTGCGTGCTCAAGCGATCCTGAGTCCCGCATGGCGGGATCGAGGGGAAGCGGGCGAGAAAACATTAAGACCATCTTTTGGCTAGCATAGCTCAACTACACCATCCCGCCTACGGGATAGGTTTTTGAAATTACTGAAGTGTCTAAACTAAGTGCTTCGATTCGCAAATATAGTCACATATCTAAACGAGAAATATTTAAACAAATGCTCACTCAGCACTTAGTCCCGAGTGAATAAATACGTTACCGTATATATGAATCGAGGGACTAACATATAGGCACATAATGAAAAAAAAGGATAATCTCGGGCTGATTCACATCTATACAGGGCGCGGAAAGGGAAAGACAACCGCTGCCCTTGGTCTAGCTCTGAGGGCTGCCGGGCATAATTTCAAGATTGCCATTATTCACTTCATGAAGATATGGAATTATGGTGAGGTCAAGAGCCTCAGAAAGCTCGGGATTGATCTCTTTCGCTACGGAACAACAGAGCTCATTGACCCGGAGAAGCTATCACCTGTAGACTTTGAGCAGGCCAATAAGGCACTGTCAAAGGCCGAGGAGCTCATAAAAAACGGCGGCTACGATATCCTCATTTTAGATGAGATTACCGTGGCTATTGACTTTAAACTAATACCCTTGAAGCGAGTGGTTGATCTCTTAGAGAAAAAACCCGATAATCTCGAGCTGATTCTTACTGGAAGAACCTGTCCTAAAGAGCTTTTTGAGAAGGCTGACCTTATCTCGCGTATAGATGAGATCAAACACCCTTTTCAAAAGGGGTTAGTGGCGAGAAAAGGCATTGAATTTTAGTTGAGGGAGGCTGCATCTCATGTTTATCACAAACATAAGAAAACATAGCAAATCTTTCATGATTAAGGTAATGATTGGCCTCATTGCCGTTGTCTTTATCTTTTGGGGTGTCTCTGCAATCCGGGGCAGACCTGGCTCAAAGATCGCCTACGTAAATGGCGATCTGATCACCGGACTCGAATATGAGGCAGTGTACCGAGAGATGCTTAAGTCATTACAGCAACAGTATAAAGAGTACTGGAATGAGAATCTCATCAAGGCATTCCAAATCAAGCAAAGGGCCCTGGAGAGCCTGATAAATAAGAGACTCATCGGTCAGGAGGCAACCAGGATCGGCCTCGGGGTTACCGATGAGGAGGTTGCTCATGCCATACTCACCTACCCTGCCTTTCAGATTTATGGTGAGTTTGATGAGGGTAGGTATCGATCTCTTTTAAGGCAAAATAGGATGGAGCCGGCGGACTTTGAATCAGGGATAAAATCAGACTTGTTAGGGCAAAAAATCGATCAATATATTAGCTCCTTTTTTCCGATATCAGAGACAGAAATACTACACTATTATACCTATCAAAAAGAGAAAATTGCTATTGGTTTTGCCGTCTTCAATCCTAAGGATTTTGAGGGAACAATCGAGGCAAGTGAAACAAAGAAGGAGGAGTATTTTGAGGCAAACCAAGAGAAATACAGGATCCCAGCTAAGATAAAGATAGCCTCCCTTACCATTGATCCATCCGGCTATCTGGATAAGGTAACTGCTGCAGAAGAGGAAATTTCGGATTTTTATGAACTCAATCCCGAGCAGTTTAGAGAACCGGAACAGGTAAAGGCTCGCCATATCCTCATTAGGGTTTCACCGGATGCATCGGAATCAGAAGATGCCAAGGCAAAAGAAGAAGCACTCGCGATATCAAAAGAGGCCAGGGATGGAAAAGACTTTGCAGCCTTGGCCAGAAAACATTCTCAAGGCCCTACCGCCTCCAAAGGAGGAGATCTTGGCTATTTTACCCGAGGACAAATGCTTAAGCCTTTTGAAGAACTCGCCTTTAGCCTGAAAAAAGGAGAGATAGGCGGGCCAGTGAAAACCCAGTTTGGCTGGCATATCATCAAGGTCGAGGACAGAAAAGAGGCTGTTTTTAAAACCCTCCCTGAGGTTCGGGATCAAATAGAGACATCAATAAAGGAAGACATGGCCCGGGAAATGGCCCATGAGAGGATGCTAACGCTACTTGATCAGATGCCATACGATATAGATTTAGCCACCTATGCAGCTCAACAGGGGCTTACGGTGGATGAGAGCGACTATTTCCCTAAGAACGGACCTATTCCAGGGTTTGGAGGTGACGAAAGACTCAAACGGTCCGTTAACTCGTTAGAGAAAAGCGAGATTAGTGAGATCATCGAACACGACGGAAAATTCTATCTAATCCAGGTCGTCGACGTTCGGGATTCCTATATTCCAGAAATCACCGAGGTCTCTGATCAGGTGCATAAGGACCTGGAAGATCATCTTGCTCTTGTTGCCGCACAAAAGGAGGCGGAGGGCTATCTAGAGGAGCTCAAAGGGAACACTGACTGGCATGAACTTGCCAAGAAAAGGAGGTTAAAGACAGGTGAGACAGGCCTCTTTCCCAGAGGAGAGAGTATCCCCACAATCGGTTATGCACCATCGCTGTCTGAAGCAGCCTTTTCCCTCTCAGCTCAAAAAAGATACCCGGATAAGGTCTTTGAAGTAAATCATAAAATCTATGTTATCAGATGGTTGGACAGAAAAGATATTGATACGAGGGATTTTGAAAAAGAAAAGAATGACTATAAACAAATGCTTCTTTCTGCACAAGACAGGAGGATCTTTAATGCCTGGCTCCAATCCCTCAAAGACAAGGCAGAGATAAAAATCGTAACCCCTATAGGATGACAAGGGAGTGCCAGGTTTTGAGCACTTTTTCCTTGACATACCTTTAAATCAATGTTTATTTCCAGTGTTTCATTTTGACTAAACAAAACAGGAGAAGTGAAAAGTGAAAGCAGTGAAGCCCAGCGTAATACTCCTAAGCATGGTATCCCTTGCCCTTTTTTGTTATCTTCCGAGTGCCCAGGCAAAAGACGTTGTTGAAAGCTCCTATCATGGACAACTCGGAAGGTGTCCGGCCCTCGGTGGCTGCGGTAAGGGTCTTGGAATGTTGGAAAAGTGGGACGCCTTTAATAATTTTAGTTTTGAAAAACAGGGGAGGATTAAGGGGTTTAACAAACAGTGCGGGCAATGTCATACCTCATCGTATAGAGATCCAGCAACCGGAAAGACTGATTGCCTGCTCTGTCACAAGACCAAAGATGGGAAAGGGAAACCAACAGTGGCCCAGTGCGCAAAGTGCCATCAACGCTATGCCATGCTTAAGAGAGGGGATATGGTTGATGAAGAACACGATATTCACCTGGCAGTGGGAATGAGGTGCCATGATTGTCATGAGAGACTCGCCGATGCCCGCAGTGATCACCAGTTCGCCAAGGGATATGCCATTGATACAACCGAGGACACCATGGAAGGGACCCTTTCCTGCACGAAATGCCACGAGGAAAAGCCCCACAGCAGGCTTGATGAAGGTGACATACTGGACAGCAAACATGTTACGAGAATAGCATGTGTAACCTGCCATACCGGCCGACGACCGGGAAAGGCGATAAAGAGTAGAACCTGGAACAAATTTACCGAGGATGGGAAACCGGTAACAGAAATGAGGAATCCAGGATGGATTCCAAAACACAAATGGTACATTGGAAAGAAACTAGGTCCTCTTCCTATCCTGGGAGCCACAGATCTCATGGCCAAAATCTATCCCTTTAATGTGGTTGCGTTCACCTGGTTTATTGAAAAACCTGACACTTCACTTGATGATGTTGTTATTGTCCCTGAGGTTCGGGCAGCAGACGCCAATAAGGATGGAGAAACCACACTTGAGGAGATGAGGAAATATGAGAAAGGAAAATACGAGGAAGCTACCCTGGTTACCAAAGAGTTCAACTACAGCGTCTCCCATTCAATAGTTCCCAGTGAGAAAGCGTTCAGCTGTGAGGATTGCCATGGAGAGAGTGGTTTTGTCCTCAAGTGGAAAGAGCTCGGATATGATTATGATCCCTATGAATGAGAGCCCTTGCTAACCAAGCAGACTCACAGGCCTTCCTCTCTTCCTGAGGGGAAGGCCTTTTTTTGATCACCCAGATACCTTAACCAGCCTGAGACAGACCCACACTTCCAGGGCTTCCGCTCGATCCATTGATTGGCTTGATTTTTGCTAACATTATGACCCAACAATAGATGGCCAATCCCAACCTGCTCAAACCCCGCGGGCAGTGAGCCAGACAACTCTAACCGGTCGTAAGATGAAAGGAGGGATTATGGGCACCAAGGAGAAGGTCGCCAAGATTTTGACAAAAACTTCCAGAGTCTTGCCGGGAATCGGCTCGTACCAGGATAAGGAATCCATTAGGGATAGCGATAAAAAACTCAGAGATAATATCAGCACCGAATTAGCACACTGTATGGAAACTCTGGAAAGGCTAAAGACAGACATCTCTCGCAAAGGGTCATTGTCCTTTCTTAAAGAGTTGGATGACATATCCAGGCAGATGGATAAGCTATCCAGAACCATCAGGTATGCCTCAAGGGGATACGCCGGGGTCTTTGCCCCAAATCAGGTGGATGAAAAGGCCCTGTCAGATCTATTTGAATTTGACCTCTCCCTTAAGCAAGATATAGGTGGTCTTGGGTCTTTGGTTTCAAGAATCTCCGGAAACAGGGGAGACATCGACTCCACTGTACTCGAAGAGGTACGGGATCTTCTTCCCAAGATCGAAAAAATGATTAGTGATCGAGAAAATCTTTTGTAGGTTAATGTAATCAGATATAGGGAGCTATTATGGTATTTATGGAGATATTGGAATGGTTTGATGAGACCGGACAGGAAATGGTACATAAGATTCCTGAAAAGGGCTCTGCTGATATCAAATTTGGAGCCCAGGCAATTGTTAGGGAAAATCAGGCAGCCGTATTCTTCAGAGATGGCAAGGGACTTGATCTTTTAGGACCTGGCAGGCACACCCTTTCAACGCTTAACCTTCCCATACTCACCAGGGTTCTCAGTCTACCGTATGGTTTCAAAAGTCCGTTTCGGGCCGAGGTCTACTTTGTCAATCTGAAGAGCTTTGTCAATGTTAAGTGGGGAACCAGGGAACCGGTCGCATTCAAGGATAGCGAGCTCGGTCTCGTCAGGCTCAGGGCTTTTGGCGTCTATGCCATGAGGATAGTTCAGCCGCTGCTTTTCATAAATACCCTGGTTGGAACCCAGGGTGCCTATAATACCGAACAGGCAGGAAAATACCTCAGAGAGATCATTGTATCCAGGTTCAATGACATGATTGGGGAGATTCTAGATACCATCCTCAATCTACCGCAGTATTACGATGAACTCGGGGTGGCACTAAAGGCACGAGTTCAGGAGGACTTTGGAAAATTTGGGATTCTTCTTGAGGATCTCTTCATCAATTCCATCACCCCACCCGTAGAGGTGCAGAAGATGATCGATGAGAAAAGCGGTATGGGCGCTGTTGGCGACCTGGACAAGTTCATGAAATTCAAGGCAGCAAAGGCCATGGGTGATGCGGCCAGGCAACAAGGTGATGGCGGTGCTGCTGGCACCGGTATGGGTTTGGGTCTTGGTGCTGGTCTGGGTATGATGATGCCGGGCATCCTTCAGCAGTCCATGCGGGCAACAGCACCGGGCAGGGCTCCAACCATAGATTGCCCCAAGTGCCATGCGCAGATCGATCCGAGCGTGCGCTTTTGCCCCCAATGCGGCAACCAGATGGTTATGGAAAACAAGTGTCCTCAGTGCGATAGGGATCTATCTGCAGAGGCAAAATTCTGCATGTTCTGTGGCACAAAGATAGAAAAGATCAAGGCCCAGTGCCCCCATTGTGGAAAGAAGATCCTTCCTGGTTCTATCTTTTGTAACAACTGCGGGAAAAAGATAAGTTAGGAACCCTCACAACTTAACGTGACTACAGGTTTTGACCATTCAGCAAGACCAAGTTTTTTGAGTCAGGCGGATGTGGGATGTGGCCGCAGGATTTGGGATATCGGATGTGGACTCGCACATCACATATCGCATATCCCACATCTTTCAAGATTCTGTTCCATAAAGACTCAGGCGATAGTCAACAAAGGGTTACGTTGTCTCGTAATAGGTATTGAACAGTAAGCCTCCATGAACATTGCAATTAATTGTCCCCAATGTGGTGCTGAGGTCGACCTCGCAGAGGAAGATACTGTTTTCAGATGCCGTTATTGCGGCTCAACTCTCAAGCCCACCGGTCGAAACCAGGTTCAATCATTCTTTGTCTCACCCCGGGAGACCGCCCAAAAGATAGGTAAGGCCCTCGTTCGTGCCTTAAAGGCCAAGAACCCAAAACAACTGCACATCGCCGAACACCATCTCCTCTATGCCCCCTACTGGCAGGTTACTGGTATGGTCTTTCAGTGGCTCTTTGGTAGAAAGTATTTTAGAACTCCCGGTGGGGACAAATCGTGGAAAGACCTCAAGAAATTGAGGGCCACCCCATGGGTTCACACATTTCCTGCCTTTGATGCCTCAAGGTGGGGCCTGTTCTCCCTTGGCCTCCGGGTTCAAGCACTGAAGATATGGCCCTTCAACAAACAAAAAATGGGCAACGAGTCCCTTCTTGTTAAACAGACCATCTCCTTTAAGGAGGCTATTGACCATGCCCAAAGATCTATAACCAAACAAGGGGGCAGTGGCTCACTCCAAGTGGACATGGCCACGTCAGAGTTGGTAGGTGAGCGATATTCTTTACTCTATTTCCCGTTTTACTATTACACCCTCAAGAGTAATGGACGGAAAACCGTGCTCATTGTCGATGCCCTGTCACACAAGGTCATCAAAGGCAGCGTGGACATAGATCAACTCAAGACCAATTCTTTGGGAGGTAAGATCCCTTACAAGCCATTGAATTTTATTCCCTATAACTGCCCTAATTGCGGCTGGGAGTTTTCATTCCGGCCCCATACGACGATTCATTTCTGTAAATCATGCTCCCGGGCCTGGCAGGAAAGAGGAGGCGCTTACGTCGCCGTGTCCTATAAGATATCCCTGCACGATAAGCCTGCAAAGACACATTGCAAATACCTCGCCTTCTGGCGATTTACCGCAATCATCAAAACACCGGACAGGGAATACAAAACACTCACGGATTTCTATGACCTTTTCCCCCTACCCCGTGTCTTGGACCAAGAAGCAATAAGGAACAGGAATATCTCTTTCTACATACCTGCGTTCAGGATAAAGAATGTGATTATTGTCGATAAATTTGCAGCCCGGCTCACCCAAATGCAGCCCACATTCACTGAAAGTGAGCCCGATTCAATAGAGGAACTCGATCTGTTAGACATCTGGCTGCCCTTGAAAGAGGCCAAGGAGATGGCCCATGTTCTCCTCTACTCAATGACAAAAGAAACACACAAGAGGACAAAGGAGGTAGTAAAAAAGGCAGAGTTACAATTTATTGATACCACGCTTCTTTGTCTTCCCTTCATGGAAAAAGGGATTTATCTGAGGGAGGCGCAAACAGATTTGGCCTTGCAAAAGAATGCCCTCGATCTGGATTAGGCCCACTACGATTTGGATAATTCCCGACTTCCCGACTATCATTGGTATCGCTATACCGCCTACGGCTGATTAACAGGGTGAATCCTCTTGCCCAGCATGCAGGTGCCTCCTGAGCCGTGATGCCAAGATGCTTGGCCCAAAGGACATACCCCATTGTATCCAAGAATTTACACTTGACCATATCACCCCCTGAAGGTATATTTTCCCCACTAATTGAAAACAATCTGGTTCGCGTGATACCGCCATTTTCAGAGATCATTCTCTAATGATGGATTACCCATTAGACAGAGAGTTTTCCTGAAATTATCTTGCTACCGAACAATATTCTTACGGCAATACTTGCGTTACATTTTCTGATACTCAGGACAAATATTCGGCTGAATAGCAATCTAAACCATAAATATCCGTTACCATACACTGAAATCGCCGTGGATAAGGGAGTTGCTTCAAGCTCTGAGCTCGTCCCAAAAATTTCCGAAATAGATAGGTCAAGTGGACCCCTCATTCCCATCGCCATCTTGAAAAAAGGAGAGTAGAACAAATGCCACTGTATAGGGTGAATTTTACAAAGGGGATGTTGCTTGTGATGGCCGATACAAAAAAGCAAGCAAAGGCTTATTGTAAAAAAAAATATGGATTTGATGGTTGGCCATATTTTGTTGTCCTGGCCACCGATGAAGACAAAGAACATTTTGCGGCCATGAGCGGCCGGATTCACGATGCAAGACAACCAACTGCTGAACCAGGAGCGAGACCCCAAAAGGCCAAAGAGTAGATCATAAGAACTCTGTGAAACATAGATAACCTCCTTTTTGCTGCAACCTCAAAGTTGAGTCCTGAGATGCAGCAATTGCCAGTGTTACGACACTCAATGAGATATCTCCTTACTAGTGAAGCCCTGCCTCAAACCGACGAGTGGAGAAAAATGATATTCCATTAATTGAGACGAAGCGATGTTGGTTTCGTCTAAGGTTATACGGTTGCGCTGCTGGTTTCGTATGACGTTAACCGTTAACCGTTTCGAGC
>Ga0209978_10000262_pt1 | contig 18404 bp, 20 predicted proteins | sample BentaG_FD_182805 | JGI IMG/M metagenome (GOLD analysis project Ga0209978, IMG submission 182805) | Deep subsurface microbial communities from South Atlantic Ocean to uncover new lineages of life (NeLLi) - Benguela_00093 metaG (SPAdes)... | ecosystem: Environmental > Aquatic > Marine > Oceanic >... | reverse complement strand
TCTTTACATTCTTCGATAAAAATCCAGCTATCGTTCATAATTTTACGTTCTTCGACTAAACCAGCAAATCCGAGCTTTTCTTCAGTCACATCGTCGAGATTAGTATAGATCGTTCCACCAGTAGCTTTCGAGAGTTTTTCTAAGTCAGATTTCTTAACTCGTCTAATAACCATAATTCCCGCTTTAGAAAGAAAGTGTTGTGCCATGTCATCGATTCCCTTTTGGCAAACTACTACTTTCGCTCCTGAATTCACGATTTTTTCGACCATTGTTCTAAGCATTCGTTCCTCTTCGTCTAGGAATTGTTGGATTTGTTCTGGGCTCGTTATTTGGAGCTTAGCGTCAAATTCTGTTTTTTGAATTTCTATAGCGCTCTGTAACAAAAGTATTTTAGCGTCTTTAGCGATTTTAGGCATTCCGGGGCTGACAACTTCTTTGTCCAAAATAATACCTTTAATGAGGGAAGTTTCGTCAATTGATTCACCTTCCTTTTTTTGAATTTGAACTTTTTCGATATCAGCGATCCAATCACCATTTTCGCTTTTTTCTGCTACTGCCTTAATTGCCTCGATACAAATGTCTGCTAGCATATCTCTAGATTCTGAAACGATTTTTGAGGACATGCAAGTCATTGCAGCATTTTTTAAACCAAGTGTATCATCAATTCCGGATTTAACTGACATTTCTTCTAGAATTTGAATTGCTTTCTCGGATGCTTTTCTGAATCCCTCAGTAATTACTGTTGGGTGAATTTTCTGTTGTATAAGCTTTTCAGCGCGCTTTAATAGTTCACCAGCAAGTATTACAGAAGTAGTTGTGCCATCACCTACTTCGGAATCCTGAGTTTTAGCAACTTCGACCATCATTTTAGCAGCGGGATGCTGAACATCAATTTCTTTTAGAATTGTTGCCCCATCGTTAGTAATAACAACGTCGCCGAATTGATCGACGAGCATTTTATCCATTCCACGAGGTCCTAGTGATGTTCGCACCGCTTCAGCGATAACTTTCGCAGCTGCGATGTTATTTGCCATAGCGTCTTTTCCACGAGTTCTTTCGGTCCCTTCCTTTAAAATTATGATAGGTTGACCGCCTAATTGTGCCATATTTTATTCACACTATTTTGTTTTTTTTAAAATAATTATTAATTATATAATGATCTCTAAGTCATAAAATTAAAAAAGTTTACGAAAATTTTATTTTTTAAAACTTAAAGGTGTGTTTGTAGAAAATAATGAGAGAAGCAATTTTTTTTTTATCAAATAACTGTTTTTTTCTCGCTTTACTTTTGTAGTTCCCTTTTCTTTAGGCGTAAATCTTTAGATCTGCATCTTCGACACTTTTTTGCTCTTAGGGGGTTCAAAGCTCCGCATTTTCGGCATACAGTTTTCATTAATAAATGATGTCTCGCGATTCTTCTTTTGTATGGGTCATCAATGGGCATACGATAATCTCCTTTATCTGCTATCTGTTTTGGTTTATTTGATAATCGTTTAAATGTTATTCTTCTTGAAACTATTTTTTGAGGTTAATACTCAAGTTTCAACTAAGGAATAAAATGAAAAACATTTGAAAGCTAAAAAATTTTTTGATATAAGATTAGATACAATGGAGAAATAAAGTAAAAATTAAAATTTTATAAATAATTTTAAGCTTTAAATTAGAGTAATTTAAATATCAAATTTAGTTGAAAAATTTGCCAAGCGAGATATTTGACGAGGAAAAGTTTTTAGAATTAGCGGAGTTTGCCGTCCATTGTCGGGTTAAACGAGTAAAAGATGTTGTGAAATTGAAGCTAAGAACCAAAAAGCGACTTTATACTTATAAAACGGACCCAACAACAGCAGATAGACTTGTAAGAAATCTTAGTTGTGATATTATCGAGTTATAAATGGATTAGACTTTAAATGAAAAATCTTCCTGCGTGTAAAACATGTGTAAATTCCGGTTTCTTATGTGCTAGTTGCCAAGAAAAACTAGATACAGGAGTCCTTACTCAGTTTGAATTGGATTTAGCTAAGGATTTACTTGGTTTGGAAGAGGAAGAGAAATACGGGTTCCTAAAAAACATATCTTTTTATAAAGCAATCGATTTTGAGGATGTTGTCATAATTGTCGTCGGAAAGAAAGATAAGATTAAGACTTCGCAAGACTTAATAAATTGGGTAAAGGAAACATACGAAGTTGACGAGCTAATCTTAATCGAACAGACTAAAAATCCTAGAGCTGCATTAGAAAGCTTAATCGCTCCCAGCAAATTGATTTCATTAAACGAGATTTTTTTAGCTACTGGAGATATTGAATTTAAAGGAGTTCTTTCTAAAGCGGACCAAAAAGTTATCTTATTCACTAAGGAGGAGCTTGAAGAGCTAATTTTGGAACTTACTGGCAAAAGGATTCGCATCGAATTTGAATAATAGTAATTGTTTTATTTCTCAATTTCTTATTATCGAGTAGGTTTAATATATTGTGGATGAATACAAACAAGTCATCTTAATACGGACAGATTTAAAGATGGGTACGGGGAAAAAATGTGCTCAGTCGTGCCACGCTTCGATCTCCTCAGCAGATTTAGTAAGGATAAAAGATAAGGAAGTATGGAAGAAATGGAAAAACACTGGTCAAAAGAAGGTAATTCTAAGAGTAAGTGGCATAGAGGAACTTAATGAAGTTGTTCTTAAATTAGAAAAAAATAAAATCCCTCATTTTTTAATTAGGGACGCTGGATTAACACAACTAGCTCCTGGAACTACCACGGCTTTAGGTATTGGACCCGTAGTTTCTAAATCATTAGATAAAATTACTGGGGATTTAAAATTATTATAATTTAAAGCTTCAAGGCTAACTGATTTGGGAGAAAATAGAGAGAATACTAAGCTTTTTAATAATAATGAGAGAGAACTCGAAAATATTGTAGGAATTGAAGCTTTTTCAACTTCTGGAATAAAAGGCATTCAAGGAACTATTAAAAATCGCTATAAGGACTTTATTGTTAAAGAGATCACTTATACTGGACATGTTCTTGAAATTAATGAGGATTACGCTACTACTAGTTATTCTGTAGAATCTAAAGACAATTATACTACTTTTAACTTGGTAAAGATCAATAAAGATACTTTCGAAGCAGTAAGATTGATTAGTAATGCTTTAGGAATCGCTCCAAAAGCAATAGAATATGCGGGATTAAAAGATAAGCGCGCTATAAGCGTTCAGAAAGCCTCAATTAAAGGAAATCATGTCGAAAAGTTAAGGAAACTAAAGTTAAAAAATATCTTCATTAGAAACATTAATCCTTCAAAACATCCCGTTAAATTAGGAAGTAATTGGGGAAACCACTTTGAAATTACTATAAGAAATATTGAACATAGGGGTAATGAAAAAAAGAGAATAGAAGAAATATTAATCCTTCAAAATATCCCGTTAAATTAGGAAGTAATTGGGGAAACCACTTTGAAATTACTATAAGAAATATTGAACATAGGGGTAATGAAAAAAAGAGAATAGAAGAATTATTAGCAGTATTACGCACACAAGGATTTCCGAATTACTATGGACTTCAGAGATTTGGAACTTTTAGACCGAATTCACACTTACTAGGGAGATTTATTTTAGAAAACGATTTTAAAAAAGCATACGATGAATTTGTTATAGCAACTTATTCTTCAGAATTACCTCAATCTCGAAGAGTAAGAGAAGACTTAAGAAAAACTGGTGATCTCGAAAAAGCATACAATTCCTTCCCTAAAAGTTTAAATTATGAAAGAACGATGATTAAGTACTTATTGGATAATCCTGGTGATTACGAGGGAGCTATTAATCATTTACCGAAGTACCTTATTAAATTACTTATTAGTTCATTTCAATCTTATTTGTTCAATAAAATGATATCATTAAGACATAAAAAAGGGATTTCTTTAACTAAACCCATCAAAGGCGATGTTTTTAATATTTTAGATGATGTGAATGGTAATAAAACTCATATCAAATATATTTACAATGGATTATATGATAAATTTCTCCAAGAAGCGTACGAATTAAACCGAGCTAAAATAGTATTCCCTCTAATTGGGTATAATACAAATTTAGACGAGTTTCCCTCCGTAAAATCTTTAGTTTTAGAAATTCTGGATAAAGAGGGAATTTCATCAGATATATTTACTAATAAATTGTTAGAAACTTACGAATTCAAGGGATCTTTTAGATCTATAATTACAAAACCTTTAGGTTTAAAAATTTTGGAATACGCCGAAGATGATCAATTTCAAAATAGATATAAATTGAAAGTAGAGTTTTCTCTACAGAAAGGCTGCTACGCAACGCTACTACTACGCGAGATCATAAAATAGCGGATTATTCTATTAATATCTCATATTCTTGAGTGGTTTCATTTCCAAGAATATCATTTACCTTTATTGCTATATGATATTTACTCTTTTTTTCATAGGTATACGAAATTGAAGTTAAGTTCAATTTACGGTTTTTTAGCGTTCTGTATGAAATCCAAGTCGTGTTAAAATAATCGTTTTGACGATTAAAGTCTATACTCCAACTATCAATCCAATCAGAAAAGATTTCTATCTTATTTTTAAGTTTTTCTTTAATTAAATTTATGTTTGGAACGGAGTAACCTACTAAATCAATTAGAACATTATTGTTGTCTTTAGATATTTTTACATCAAATTTAATATTCTGAAATAAGGTGTTTTTTGATTTATCTAGAACATTTTCAACTAAAAATCCTTTATCGATATCGATTTCTTGTTGATTATTATTGATCCTTAAAATTCTAAATGGTTGGGGAATTTCTTGATATTTTTGCTCCCAATTTATAAGATCATTACTATTCCATACATCAAGAATTCTCTTGCGGCTGATGTTTATAGCTTGTCTTCCTATATCAGAACCTATCCATTTTCGTCCAAGTTTTTCTGCTACTACTAATGTCGTTCCAGTTCCGCAGAAAAAATCTGCTACAATATCATTTTTATTTGATGAGGCAAGGATGATCCTTTTCAACAATCTTTCGGGCTTTTGCGTGGAGAATGCTTGATATTCTGAGGTGTTTGCTCTAATATAAGGTAGATCTGTCCACACATCACGTGGAAAGATGCCCATATTTGATATGTATACTTTTTTTGAGAGTTTTATACCGTTATGACTTCCTCCGCGATGATAATAAGTTCCTTTTTCGTCCTTTTTTAAAGCAAACTTAACTCGATCAGAATATTCCATATAAATTTCGGGATCATCGTTAAATGTGTAATCGTTAGATTTCGTGTAAAATAAAATCGTATCATAAGAACGAATAAAGAATCTTCTTGTTTTAGCTGAAGCAGCAGGGTATGCCCAGATTATCTCATTTTTAAAATTTTCCTTTCCAAAAATTTCATCCATAATAATTTTTATATAATGGGAAACATGCCAATCTAAATGTACATAAATGCTTCCGTCTTCTGCGAGCAACTCCTTCATTAAAATTAGTCTCTCATATAAAAAATCAATATAAGCATCAATACCTCCATTCCAAGAGTCGGAATAAGCCTTAGTGACCTCAAACGCGTCCTTTTCTCCTATAAACATTTTGGATTCGAAATCCCCTCCTGTCGCAAAAGGTGGATCGATATAGATTAATTTAATTTTTTTCGAGTAAATTTGGAGTAAAGAATTCATAATATCTTTATTTTCTCCTTGGATTAAGCAATTAACCCTCTCCTTGGAAGATTTTTCTTTTTTTTGGTATTCTTCCATCTTTTTTTTAATTATTTCGTTATCCATTCCAATATTGTCAATTAAAGGGTATCTATTCAATTCCAATATCCGGAAATGATAAATGTTTTGAGACTTATTGGTGTTAGACATTCGAAATTTATCTTTGTCCTTCCAATTTAGATTCGGCATTATTAATCGACTATAAGATGGCAAAAAATTTATTCTTAATTTCCTTTACAAATTTAATTTAAGAAAAAATATGAAATTAGAAGTTTACTATGTCTTTTGATGAATTAAATGGATGGAGGAAAACTCATTATACGAGAGAAGTTACCCCAGAGTTACACGAACAAGAAGTAATTCTTGGTGGATGGGTAAGAAATTTTCGAGATCTCGGAGGCTTGAAGTTTATAAACTTACAAGATAAATATGGAGAACGACAGATTACATTGAAAAAAGGAGTTGTATCAGATGAGTTATTTGAAAAAGCTAAGCTTGGGTACCAATATTGCTTAATGATTAAAGGGAAAGTGAAGAAATTTGATACAGCACCAGGTGGAATTGAAATTATACCATCAGAAATTAAAATTTTAAACAAAACCCCGGAAAAACTTCCTATCGATATGACAGGAGAAACTATGTCAGAACTTGATCTTAGGCTAAATAATAGAGCTTTAGATCTGAGATCTATAAGAAATCAAGCAATTTTTGAGATTCGTGGACAAGTTTTAAAATCTGTTAGAAATTTTCTACTTGGACGAGATTTTAGTGAAATTACTACGCCAAAAATAATAGGTTCCGCGACAGAAGGTGGTACTGAATTATTTCCCATTATGTATTTTGATAGAGAGGCATTCCTAGTTCAATCTGCCCAATTGTATAAAGAACAATTAAGTGGAGTATATGAACGGGTATTTGAAATAAGTCCTGCTTTCAGAGCGGAAAAAAGTCACACCAAAAGGCATATCTGCGAGATCTTTACACTAGATGTGGAAATGAGCTTCGTTGATATGTATGATGTTTTAAAAACATTAGAAGAATTAGTTGTTAACGTAATAACGAATATTAGAGAGAATAACATGGCTGCTCTGAAGACTCTTAACATGGAAAATGAAACAATCGTTCCAGAATTACCCCTCCCACGCTATAGATACGATGAAATTCTTGAATTACTCGAAAATAAATATAAAATTTCAATTGAATGGGGTGAAGATATTTCTACAGAAGCGTATCGAAAATTAGGAAAAGAGCTTACTGGATATTATTACATAACTCATTGGCCAATGATAATAAAACCATTTTACATTCAACCATCAATAGATAACAAGTATAGTGAATCGTTTGATCTTCAAATGGGATGGCTAGAATTAACGTCTGGAGGTACTAGAGTCCATAATAGAGTACAATTGGAGGATGCCATAGAAAATAAGGGCTTGAATGCTTCTTCCTTTGAATCCCATCTTATTGCATATGATTTTGGAATGCCTCCTCATGCGGGTTTTGGGTTAGGAATTGCTCGTTGGATAACATATATATGTGGTCTTGAAGATATCCGCGAAGCTGTGATGTATCCGAGAACACCCGAACGATTAACACCTTAGAAATTTTATAAATATTATTTTTTGATAAATTATGACAGATGATTGGATTGAGTCATATATAAGTGCTGGAAAAGCTGTTATAGCTGCTAAGAAGTTAGCTGAAAAGCTCATAAAACCAGGAATATTATTTTTAGAAATTGCTAATAAGTGCGAAGATGAAATTATAAACCAAGGTTGCGATTTATCATTTCCGATTAATATGTCGCTAAACGAGTTTGCTGCTCATTATAGTCCAAATATCGATGATCCAACCGTGGTACCTAATCAAGGATTGTTAAAAATAGATTTGGGCTCTCACTATAATGGATATATTGCTGACTCGGCAATCACATTTAATATCAATAACGATCCAAAGCTTCAAAATTACATTGATGCAGCCCAAGAGGCGCTTGAAGCAGCGATCGAGATTTTTAGACCTGGTACAAAGCTGTATGAGTTAGGCGAAGTAATTGAGAATAAAATTCATAACCATGGATTAAGGCCAATTACTAACCTTGGAGGTCATGAGCTACGAAGATATAAATTACACGCTGGTCCATTTATTCCTAATAAAAAAGATCTAAGTCATAAAGAAGTTTTAAAACCAGGGGATGCCTACGCTTGCGAGCCGTTTGCTACTTCAGGTGAAGGTTTAGTCAGCAACGGTAAAAAATCTTATATTTATCGATTTGTTAAAAGAGTAAAGAAAAATTTACCCTATGAAGAAATAAACTATATGAAAAAAATAGAGGATTTAACTAAAAACCTGCCTTTTTCTCCACGATTACTAGAAAAACACAATATCATCCCAAAAAACAAGATACAGAGGATAATCGATACTTTTAAGCGAAAAAAAATCCTAGATCATTATCCTATACTAATCGAGATAACTGGTGCCCCAGTTGCACAACAAGAACATACAATCATCCTCGATATGGATGGAAATCCTATTATTACAACAAAATGAGAGACTTTAGTAAAATTAAGGAAAAATTCACAAGTATCGTTCTATGTGCTGGTGAAGGAGTACGCGCTAAATCTATAGCTAATAATGTTCCAAAAACCCTTATTAAAGTAGAATCTTTAAATAATCAACCCATTCTTTCCCTAATTATAGCTAGTTTGTTAAAATTGAAGCTTAGTCCAATTGTTGTCGTAACAGGTCATTTAGCGGAACAAATTGAGGCCTATTTATTCTCCCCTCATATAAAAAATCAGTTCAGTAATGAAAGTATCTTAATAAATAGTTCTGGAGCTCGATACAAATTAGGTCCCTTGCATTCATTTCTAAGTATCACAACAAATGAGCAGATATTTAAAGACGATAAAATGTTTATAGTTTTTCCAGGAGATACTGTTTTTGACAACAAGCTTTTGCAAGAAGTCCTAGGTCTTCTATTAGAGAATTATACCCTACTCAAGAATAATTCATTTATATTTTACAGAAAAATAAGGACGAATGACTTAATACTAAGGCTCAAAAAATATTATCCTAATCAAAAAATAACGATTTCTTATTTAAAAATGGAGGAAAAAGGTCTTAAAGCGACTGTTAAAGAAATATCTCAAAAGCGACTAAATTTGTTTTCTAACGAAGAAATTATTAATCAAATTATACCGATCTTTATTTTTAACTACGCTTATGTGAAAGAAATCCAAGATTTGGTCAGTTCAATCAAATTTAGTTATATAAGAGAAGTTGTTAATTTTATGATCAAGCAAGACAAGATTTTTCTAGGTTTATCGGTTAATCCTGACTATAATTTTTATGATATCGATACTCAAATCGATTTAAAAAACTTGAACGAAAAAAAAAAAGGTGGACAATAGTAGCTCCGATTATCTCAGAAAACTTGTTTCAAAGGATATCAATCTCTTACTCCAATGAATCGTATCTGAATCAAAGCTCTATTGAGGAAGCTTATAATTTTTCTTGAAAAACATTTTACGTTTGAATGTCTCGTGTAGCAAACAAAAAAACTACTAAATTCAACAAGAGATCAAGCAAAACAGCCTCAATTTACACTATATTTCATGTCAATTTTAACTTAAATGCATCTCTCTACAAAATTATTGCTCCAATGTGATAAATATTAGAAATCTCCTAAAATAATAATAATCTTGCTCGTAATCTAGGATTCAAGACTATAAGAATGTAAATATATAAAACCGTATGGATATCAAGGCGTAAGTATTAACTCTGGTAGAAAAAAAAATGCTCCAGAACTTAAGAATCATTTATCAATTTTGCAACAACATTCTCCGTTGTTTAAATTGTAATTCTGTATCAAAAACCAATGATTTAAACTATTGTCCAATATTTAAATGGTGAAATGACTATTTAAATGTTATTATTAACTTATGTAATATATTCCCTTCATTAATTACTGAAAGTATAATTGATTCAAATAATATTCCTCAAAATGAAATTTATATTAAAAACCACACCTCTAAAAGAAAATGTCCATAAAAATAAAAATTGATCTCTTTGGAATAGGAACCATTAATGGTGAACTACTGCGATACTACGCACCTTTATCCGCCGATGCAATAATTGATAAATTACCTATCGTTTTACGAGGTAGGTTTAGTTTCGGCTCAAAAACTTATTGGACACTTCCTGGTATGGAAATTTATAAAGGAAATAATCCAAAATCAATTAAAAGCGTTGAGAAAGGAGAAATTATTTATAATCCAAAAACTGATGAGTTGATCATACTTCTGGAAAATGCTGAAATGCCTAATAAAGTAAATAAGATAGGGAAAGTTTCTGATAACCTAGAAATCCTATTAAAAGCTAGGAATGGTTTGAATACTAAAATTTCTAAAGTAAATTAGTAAATAATGAGGTATCAAGAAGAATAAAATGCCTATTTCAAATAAATTGACCATTGTTTTTACATTTTTCTACATAGGAGTATTTATTTACTTAATTTTATTTCTAACAGTCCCAGCCTTTCAAAACATGATAATTCAATCAAGACAAAATTTATCAAGGCTTACGGAAGGTTCTAACTACATTATCGCACTTTTAATCGCTTTTTTTATTTGCCTTATAGGAAATGCTAGTGTAGGTTTTCCAATACCCTATCCGTTTGTTATTTTCTCACTTTCTAATTCTATTTTCATCCGATATTCAGATCCTGGGCTAAATCTTAGTGAGATTCTACTGAATGGTCATTTTTGGTTAGAAATATTAGGAATAGCAATTGTTGGAGGCCTTGGAAGTGCTTTAGGCGAACTTGTAGGATATTTAATAGGTATTGGAGCAAAAAAGGTAGCTAGTAAGACTCAATCAAGAACACTCAATAATGTACAAGGATTTGGAAGACTTGTTTTAGATCACCCAAAATCAATGCATTTATATATTTTCATTGCAGCAGCTCTACCTATACCAGATGATCCTTTATGGATCGCTTTGGGAATGTCTGATAAAAAGATTAACTTTCCTATCTGTATTTTATGGGCTTGGTTAGGAAAAAATGTGACTACCGTCTTCTATGTTATTTTTCCTATATTAATATCGCTTGGATTTGGAGCTACTGGGATCGAAGTTGATGATTTCTCGAGTGTAATAACAGAATCTTTAATGTTAATAATTACGCTAGTCATTATGCAATTTATTTTAAGTTTTAATTGGGAAAAATATCTTAAAAATAGAATAGAGAAGAAAAGACTATAGTCTAATAAATTTATTCCAGTGAATATTATTTCCTATCATTTCTCAGACAATTTTTACAAACGAAGACAATTTTTTCATTGTTTTTTGAATTCTCATCGTGGTAAATTCGTTTGTAAATATAATCGCCACATATTTGGCACAACGCAACTGTCCTACTTTCGCCTAGTAATGGGCCTAAATTATCAAAAGTCATAAATAAAGTTTATATTTGTGATTTAGAGATAGTTATCTCGATTTTCGAAATTAAATCTTTTTTGTTTTTATTAGACTGAATGTCTCTCCTATAGTTTCTACGTTGATTTCTTTCGAAATAAGGGCGGCTACCTAGTGAAACATTAGCAATCTCTACGCCAGGATAAAGGCGATTTTTTAGAATTTCAGCAACTTCAACAGCGGTTGAAATCTCTTCTCCTTCTCCTTTTATTAATAATGATTTTGTTCCTCCTGAAAAGGCAAAAATAGCATCTTTAATTGTTTTTTCCCGATCTGTACGATTTCTAACTATAAGTGTTGTGGCGTTAGGCATGAAAGAACCTCATTACCATATATTTGCTAAGTTTTATTTAAAAGCAGTCTAAAATATAAAAGTTATCCAAGCAATATAAAAGTTATTTAAATTCATTCATTAATATGGTCATTAAAAAGCAGTACTGTCAATAATCTAATGATTATAACCATGAAATATTCTTAAGAGATATACAATATTTAGAATTTCATAAGTTAAAATCTGAACGAGAATTTAGATCGTCTAAAATCTTTTGATATTCAAAACTTCTTTCCTCAAAATGTTCGATAATTTTTCTTTCATCTGTATCTAAATAATCAAAAAATGGAAAAATAATTTCAATCCTTTTGGTAAAATCGTTCATTATTTTTTCATACCATTCATTCGGTTTTACCAACATCTCCTTTATTTTTTTGCTAAATTTCTCTTTCTTTTTCTGAAAATTGGTTGATTGATTCGCGTTCTTTATATCAATTAGAATCTCTTCGCACTTTTTTAATTCTTTTTCGATTTTTTCTCTAAATTTAGGAATTCTGTAAATTTTTTTATCAATGTCAGGATCCCATTCATATAGATAGTAATCATCCTCTTCAGCTTCTTTCTCGTCGTCGGTAATCTTTACATCCCTTTTTAAAATCATAATGAGACCGAAATTCCTTTGGAGTTGGGCTAAAGCTTTTTTCCGCAATACTTCATCAATGTACTTGATTTGTTTTAAAGCATTTTTGATGTTTTTATTAATCTCTTTTACATCCTTTTCGACTTGTTTAACCATTTTTTCTTGAGGAAATTCAAATTTCAATGCGATAGTGTTTGAATAAGTAGCAAACATGCCTCGATCAGGATTTTTTAACCTTATTCCAGCAACTCCTAGATAATATGCTTTTGATCCTTTTTGGCAGTGATCGAACACTAATGCTATAGCGAAAGGGTTTACACCTTGATAAAACAACTGAGTTTCAATATCTCTTGGTGAAAAAATAAATCCTATACCTGGATGTGTATGCCACCATCCTACAAAGAAGTCTTCTTTATTATCTTGGATTGCTCTTTCATATATTGCGGTGTTAAATTGAGCAGTATCTACATAATGTTTACTTTTATATTCAACATAAGCTCTATCACCAACCATTACGGGGATCGCGTCGTTAATAATAACCTCTTTATTGTCTTTTATCGATCCTATCAAAATACCGTAAACTTCTCGCCAATTTCTTTGAGATAGATCATCATTTCCATATCGCATTGCATACCCAACAATGCGTCTATAGGCATTATATGAAATGATAATAGGCGTTTCGGCTGGATTAATGCCATTTTTTCGAATATAATATTCCTTAGTCGATCTTTCAAAAAAATCATCTGACTCTGATGTCGTCGTATCTATGACTTCTTTCTCGAGTTCATTGTGTTCAATGTCGTTATTTTCCGTTTCCTTACTGTTACTCTCTTTTCCATTCATTAAATAATCAAATGATTTTCTAAATTCTTAACAGTATAAATTATATTATTGGATAAATTTAAAACTTTTAAATTTATCAATCTTTCTAACCAATAAGAAAGTTCTAACTTTAAAATCATTTCAAGATTAATTATACAGATATGAAAGTAATAGGATTTTGTGGATTACCTGGTTCTGGCAAATCGACAGTGTTAAAAGCTATTGAAGATCTAGGAGTTATAATAACGATGGGGGACATAATAAGGAACGAGACACGTAAGAGAAGTATTGAACCTACAGACGAAAATTTAGGAAATATTGCTAAAGAATTACGAGATGAGTTTGGTCCAGATATATTAGCGGAAAAATGTGTGGTGTTAATTAAAAACTTAGAAACTGAGGTCATCTTTATAGATGGGTTGAGATCTATAGCCGAAGTTAAAGTTTTTCGAAATTCTTGGAAATTTCCAATTGTAGCAGTAATGGTTGATGATAATATAAGATATGAAAGGCTCTCGAAGAGAGCACGACCAGATGATCCAAAAACTTTAGAAGACCTAAGAGAAAGAGACCAACGTGAAATATCTTTTGGATTAAATGAAGTAATTAATAGCGCGAATTATAAAGTAAATAATAATTTATCAGTAAAGGAAGTTCAAAAAATAGCGCGCGATTTAATCTTAAACATAATTAAAAACTATTAGAATATTATATCAAGTAATCTGCGATTGCTTTAGATAAGGAAACTTTACTTGCTTCATTATCAATTGAATCAGTGCCAATTATTTCGTCAGCCCCTGCTTTTATTATTTTAAACTTAGCATTTTGTAATAATAAAGCGTGAGTCGCAACAGCAAATACTCTATTAGCTCCACTATCTCTTGAAAGTTTTATAGCCTTAGCCATTGTTCCTCCTGTTGCAATAATATCGTCTGAGACGACTACATCTTTATTTTTTAAATTTAATTTGCCAGTCATTGTTATCTCTCCCGTTTTTACATCCCTTATCTTTTCAAAATATTCTACAGGAACATTTTCTCCGAAATGCTTAGCAAATGCTTTGGATCTTTCAACGGCACCCTTATCGGGAGCAACAACTACTATGTCTTTAACATCTAATGATTTAATATAGTCGGCTAATACTTTCATAGAATCTATATTAATCCATTTACATTGAATCTCTTCTAGAATCTTCGAAGCATGTACATCTACAACAAAAACTTCATCAATTCTCAGAGAATCAATGAGTTTTAAAACTACATTAGCAAATTTGCTCTCACCAGGTCTAAAAATCTTGTCTTGACGAGCATATGCAAGATAAGGGATTACAACAACTATTTTTCCTGCACCCATCCTTTTGACGGAATCTATCATCATTAATAGTTCAATTATACGAGCGTTTTGATTCCCGCTTGAGCTTGGCCCTGTTGATTGTACAATTATTACTTCTTTCCCTTCGATTAAGGATTCATTATCCAAGTTGATCCTAAGATAATTTTCTCCATCAGGGAAGGTTTTTGATTCGGTATTAAAGTATCTTATATTTAATTCTTGAGCAATTCTAATGCCAAGTATTTGGCTCGCTGGACCTACAATTAAGATTTTTTCCATTAGATATCACGTAAATGTTTTAAAATTGTTTAATTTAACTTATTACTCCATTTCTTATATTTTTATTATAAAATCAAATCCAAATTTTAATCCTATTAAAAAAACTATTTTAGTTTTTTTTTATATTTTTCAATTAAGTTCCTCAAAGCCGTAACTGCTAATTCTAAGCTATGTTTATGATCCTCCGGTAAACCAAGTAACGCGCGGTCAATATCTTCTGGTTTTAATTTTTCCGCATATTCAATAGGTCTTCCTTCAATTAATAAAGTTGTTTGACTTCCTGTTGCTACAGTAGCTCCACAACCATCAGTAAAGAAATTTGCGCTTTTAATGATTCCATCTTCAATTGTTAAATAAAATTCCATTGTATCATTACGCGGTCCTAAATATGTTTGTGAGATAGTATAACTGGAAGGCTTACCCCAATTTTTAGGGTTATGAAACAGACTTACAATATGTTCGTTAAAATCGCTTACTTCTTTGTCGATTATCTCTTGTTGAAGTTGTTCAACAAAGCTATCAAAATCATCCTCTTTTTGAGGCATTTTACTTTATTTCACCTTGATGCTTTAAAATGTGTTTTTTCAAACGTTCCATTCGTATAACTTCTTCTGAAGTTTTGTTATATTTATCCAGTATGTTAATTATTTCCTGATTTAACTCATTATGTTCTGTCGTACAAGTGCTTTTTTCTAAAAAATCCTCTCCGTGCCTTATAGCGGCTAAATTTTCAGTTATTTTAACTAACTCAGTAGCAATAATGCTGTTTACATAAATTAAATCTGAAAACATATTTTTCATATATAATAGTATTTTTAGTTGGTCAGCAGACATAAATTATAAAATTTCTACTGAAATTAATTAGTTATTATTATTCAACTATCAAAATCGATTTAGAAGATAAAAACAAAATAAGCTGCTACATAAATCATAGCTCCAAAAATGAGAAGAATTACCGCACTAACTCTCACTAAAAATGTGTTTTTCATGTCAGGTTTTAGAACTTCTTTAGAGAAAGATTTTAGATTATTCAAGTACTTAGAAATGAGTTTTTTATCTTTTATTTTTAGCGTAATCGGTATTCTATAAGTAATGGTTGCGGTTTTCAATTCAATAACATCTATAGGAAGGCACAAATAGAAAACAATAATTATAATTATCGCTATCCATAACGAGGTACTTATCAAATTATCAATTACTAAATTTAGTGTATCTGCTATTAACCACCCCTCTAATTGTTGAAGTGTTAAGAAAACTAATAATCCACTTATTCCGAAGATGTCAAAGAAATCTAATTTTCTGTACCATTTCCTCACATTAATTGATCCTACATTATTCGCAGCTATATATTGAAATTTATAACTAAATATTCGCTTAAACCTAAAATTCTTTGAATACCCGTTAAACTGAAAGGTATCTCCTCCCTTTTTACTAAAGTCATTGACTAAAGCTTTTGCCAAGAGCATTAAACCATACATTAAAGCAATCCACCATACTAAAGGACCAAATGATACCATTTGCGTCAACATTACTATAGCAATTACTATTAAAAACGATCCAAAGAGTAATTTGAATAGTTGAAAATTAGTAGTATTTACTTCTGAAAATAATGTATTGTTGCCTTGATCCTCATTATCTCGCAAATTTGGTGCACAATCTAAAAATTCGCTAAAATCCCTCTTGAATTGAGATTGTTTTCTTAATTTAATTGGAGAAAACCACATTTCATAGAGTTTCTCATTTGTAGCGATTTCAAAGTAATTCTGTTGAAAGAAAACCAATACAAGTAAGGCGATGATATCCAGAACAGATAACATTATAAATGTCCATGACAATACATATTCTGGACTTGCTCGTTCTGCAGCAAATAAGGGAATTGCTGTCATAAGTTGCAAGACAATAAATGGGAGCATAAGTATAAACCAACCTAACTTTGGTCCCGTGTGATTATTTTGATAACGATACATTTCGATATCTTTTTTAGGAATTTCTGTTAACCAAGCAAACCCTGGTCTAATTTCGTAGAAGAAAAAGAAATTTTTTGACTTAGAAAAAATGCCACGAAACGGGCTCAATATGAAATAGATCAACAAACTAAAACCAATTATTAACATAGGAAGACCTGTAACGTAAAACCAAGATGGACCCCCAAGAACTATGGCACTTCCGAATTCTATTTCGTGACCAACTTCATCTCCGAATACTAGATAAGATATTATTCCATTTATTATTAAAAGTAATGCAGCTGCCAATCTCGTTAGTGTAAAAGAATTGAATTTAATGTATCTTTCAACTGGTTCCCTTAAGTCTCGCATTCTTTTAAATGTTAAAGAGTTTTCCCGTATATAGTAAGGAGTAATAAAAAATTTAGAAGTTACTATTCCTCCGAATATAATGAGTAAGACATTGATAACTAAAGAGAGATTGAAACCGTTAAGAGTTATTTCAAAATCAAATCCTATAAATGTGAATAAACAACCTAAAAGAATTATGAATAGGCCTGTAGAAAGAAAAATATAGCGTAAAAATCGTTTTTTGGGATGCGTTAATTTTAAATTATCAATCTCTTCTTCGCTTAAATGGCTCATTCAAATCACACAATTATATATTAGTTAATAATACATTTTTTGTATTTATCTTTAATAAAATTTCAATTTTAATTTTGGTTTAACCAAAAATGGATTATAAATATTTTCGTGATGGATTAATTTCATTATCCTCGATTCAATTCATTTTTTCATTTACCTTTTTAGTCAGCTCAATAGTACTAAAACCTTACATCGCCTTAGAACCAAAAGAAAGAGACTTCATTGTTTTCTTGACGATAATCAACATGATTTTTGGCATCTACTACTTAGTAGAAGCCTTAAAATTTGAGAAAGTATTTAGATTGGAAGAAAAGCATATTCGTAAATTTGGAAAACGGATTGGAATTGTATCATTATTATATTCACCTCACATCTTCTTCTTATGCTCGCTTTTGTTCTTCGATTTGCATAATCTACAAATCATGATGATTTGGATAATTATAATTATAGAAATCCTATTACTTGGGATTCTCATTAAAGAGATTTATGACCTTCTCTTTAAGGAAGAGACTGAAAGGAAATATGAGATAGAACAAAATCGAAAAGTGTATTTAGAACGAAAGTAAAGCTAAAAAACCTTCAGAGAAAGATTTTTTTACCTTTTTATATTCTTATTATTACTTGGTTGTAGCTACTTTTTCTATAGCAGTCTCTATCATTTTAAGCTTAGTCGAATATTTCTCCATTAGTTCAGCGAATTTTTCCACATCGATTTCCTTCTTTTCTTTTAAAAGTTTCAATTCACTAATGGTTCGTACTATACCTGCTTTTTTATCCATCAATCTCTCTCGCTTACTATATGGAATTTTTTGTTCTATTTTTTTCTTTTGAAAGGATTTGAATCTCTTAATATTTAAATCTTTAGGCACAAATTTGGTTAAATAAATTGTACTTTTTGGAACAAAGGGAGCCAAATTTTCGGGTATAATAATAATGGGTTCAGGATCTTGAATCCTTTTAATATCATCGTAACTTAATGGCTCAAGCGTGAATTCTTTCATTATGTCTTTGACAACAGATAGATTTAGCTCTATGTTATCTCTTTCCTCGCTCGACAAATCAGAAACATTGCTGATCATTTCATTCCAAATTTCTTCCGATTTCAAGAAATAGAAATTAGCTTTTTGTTGCAACTTTTTTACTTTATCTGTATTGATATTTGTAATAGAGGATTCTAAAGACGCTTTAGCTTTAAGTTGGCAAGCTTTACCCATATCGAAATGAAATTGTGCTCTTAATTGTTGTTTTTTCTTTTCTTCGTGTTTTTTCAGATAAAATAATCTTTTTG
>Ga0209978_10000261_pt1 | contig 18409 bp, 19 predicted proteins | sample BentaG_FD_182805 | JGI IMG/M metagenome (GOLD analysis project Ga0209978, IMG submission 182805) | Deep subsurface microbial communities from South Atlantic Ocean to uncover new lineages of life (NeLLi) - Benguela_00093 metaG (SPAdes)... | ecosystem: Environmental > Aquatic > Marine > Oceanic >... | reverse complement strand
GAGGGAAGTGGCCAGGGAGATAAGCAGGGAGGAAGCCTTATCCCTGCTCAATATGTGTGAAGATGCGGGCTTAGTTCATCAAGTAGCCAACGCCTCGCGTGGTAACAATTCACATGGTATGCCCTGGATATGCAACTGCTGTACCTGTTGCTGTACTTATTTAAGAGCTCAAATCACTTTAGGCAGGAAATACGCAGCCGTAAAAAGTCGTTACAGAGCAGTTGTTGCCCCAGAGTTCTGCAATGAATGCGGCCTCTGCGGTGACCGATGTCACTTTGGAGCGCTAAAAATGGTAAATTCAAATCCAGTAATAGATGAGGAAAAATGCTTTGGATGCGGCCTTTGTGCATCCAAATGCCCCACGAACGCCATTAGGCTAGTCCAGGTTAGGGGGCCGGAATACATACCAGACCGAGAAAGTGAACCTATGTTTTCCTCTAAGCGGAGATTTTAATGCCTAAAACCGCAAAAATTGGCTTAGCCTTAAGTGGTGGTGCTGCTCGCGGTTTAGCCCATATTGGTGTTTTGAAAGCCCTGGAGGAGAAATCAATACCTATTGACATAATAGCTGGCACGAGTGCGGGGGCAATGGTAGGCGCTTGTTATGCCAAAGAAAGAAAGGCAATTGCTTTAGAGGAGCTAGCATTAGGGATAGATTGGAAAAATATGGCGCAATTATATGAAAAGGTTAGATTAGCCACAAAATCCGTAGATATAGTCATAAATCCAGATGTCAGCCACATTGGAACATTTGGATTTCACAAAGGGGAAGAGGCCATATGGCAAGGGTATAAAGCCACCAAAGCTATATTACCAAAGCTACAAGAAAAGATTCATTGTCCTTAACTAGTGCCCGTGTTAAAATCCATCCAAGTTCCATGCTACACGCCAGTGAGTTGAAATATTGGGTAGGCTTTTCTCGGATACCCGGGATTGGCCGAGTAAGGTTCTCTCAATTAAAAGAACACTTCGGCAGCTTGCAAGACGCCTGGAAAGCCTCAGGAGGCGAGCTAAAGCAAGCGGGATTAGATTCACGAAGCATAGAAACTCTACTCCTGCTACGCCCTAAAACCTCCCTGGATGCTGAGATAGAAAAGTTGGAACATTACAAGGTAAAAGCACTTGTCTGTGAAGACCCTGGCTACCCTCCCAGATTAGCAGAAATTTATGATTACCCACCAGTGCTCTATGTCAGGGGCAATCCTTTACCATCCCAAGATGAGCCCTGCCTTGCTGTGGTAGGCACCCGCCGCCCTACCATATACGGGCGGCAAGTAACTGAAGATATCGTGACTGATCTAGCCAGGAGCAACATAATAATTGTTAGCGGCTTAGCCAGAGGAATTGATTCCATAGCTCATCGAGCTACTTTAGAGGCCGGGGGTAAAACCATAGCTGTCTTCGCCTCTGGACTGGATATTGTTTACCCTGCTGAAAACGCCAGGTTAGCTCAAGCCATTATGGAACACGGAGCCCTGGTAAGTGAACATCCCTTAGGTGTTAGGCCCAGGGCTGAAAATTTCCCGCTACGCAATCGGATTATGAGCGGTTTGAGCTTAGGTGTATTGGTAATAGAGGCAGGGCAAAGAAGCGGAGCTTTGATTACTGCTTTTCAAGCCCTGGAACAAAGTCGGGATGTTTTTGCTGTCCCCGGCAGCATCCTTTCTCCAGCTAGTAAGGGAACCAACCGCCTTATACAGGAAGGAGCTAAGTTAGTTTGCAGCTATATTGACATATTGCAGGAGTTAAACTTGACTATAGTGGCGCAACAACCAATGATTAAACAATTTCTTCCCGACAATGAAGCTGAATCTGCAGTACTTAAACAACTGACCTCCGAGCCAAGTCACATAGATGATATTTGCCGTCGTAGCAATTTAACTATGCCTGAGGTAAGCAGTACACTAGCCATACTGGAGTTAAAAGGAGTAGCTAAGCAAGTGGGAAATATGAATTATGTGCTGGCTCACGAAATTAAGACAGAATAAATCATGGCAAAGAAATTAGTTATCGTTGAGTCGCCAGCCAAAGCCAGAACACTAAGCAAAATCCTGGGACGTGGCTACACCATCAAAGCATCATTAGGACATGTGCGTGATCTGCCTCTTAAAAACCTGGGAGTGGATGTGGATAAAAATTTCACTCCCACATACACCACAGCACCGAAAAAGAGAAAAATAGTCAAAGAAATTAAACAGGCAGCGAGCAAAACCAGCTCTATTTACCTGGCTACTGACCCTGACCGCGAGGGAGAGGCAATCTCCTGGCATCTGGTTAAAGCGACTAAATTAGATAAGGATAAGGCCGCTATTCACCGCATAGTTTTTCATGAGATAACCAGGGAGGCAGTAGAAAAAGCATTTAAGCATCCTCGCGGTATTGATATGAATTTAGTTAATGCCCAACAAGCCAGGCGTATCCTCGATAGGCTTGTGGGCTATAAACTAAGCCCCTTACTATGGAGAAAGGTACAAAGAGGCCTATCAGCCGGCAGAGTTCAATCAGTGACAGTAAGAATGATTGTTGACCGCGAACAGGAAATTCAGGATTTTAGTCCTAAAGAGTATTGGACCATTGAAGTCGAACTAGCTCCACTCAAAGAACAGAAAAGGAGATTCAGGGCCCAACTCATGGCCTCAGCCGATGGCACTAAGCTAGATATTCGGAACAAAGAGAGGGCAGATGCGATTGCTGCCCATTTAGAAAAGGCTAAATATATAGTTAAGTCAGTACAAGCCAAGCAGACAGCTCGTCAGCCAGCCCCACCTTTCATCACCAGCACTCTGCAGCAGGAAGCCTGGAGAAAACTGCATTTTACCGCCAAGCACACTATGGCTATTGCGCAACGGCTCTACGAAGGTTTGTCTCTGGGCAAAGAGGGCTCTGTGGGGCTTATTACCTATATGCGTACTGACTCCACCCATGTGGCTACGTCTGCTATAGCTGAGGTGAGAGACTTCATCCAGAGAAACTATGGCGGTGATTTTCTGCCCTCAAAGCCGCGCCGCTTTGTTAAGAAGATACGAGGAGCACAGGAAGCCCACGAGGCAATTCGCCCCACAAAGGTTTACCGTAAGCCAGAGCAAGTTAAACCATTCCTCACCTCAGACCAACTAAAACTGTATAACCTTATTTGGAAACGCATGGTGGCAAGCCAGATGTCACCAGCTTTATACCACACAACTAATGTAGAGATAGAGGCCAGCCTCCTCATTGCGAGCAAAGCGAAGCAGCCTCAAGGCTACCTGCTTAAAGCCTCTTCTTCAGTAGTTAAGTTTCCCGGTTTTATGACTGTCTACAGCGAAGGTAAGGACGAAGAGGAACAGGAGGCTTCTGTTTCCCTGCCTGAGCTAAAAGTTAACCACAAACTAAGCTATTGGGGCGTTTTCCCACAACAACACTTCACTCAAGCAACGCCTCGCTACACTGAAGCCACACTGATAAAAGCGCTGGAGCAAAAAGGCATCGGACGCCCCAGCACTTATGCCCCCATTATATCTATTATTCAAGAAAGGGAATATATATATAAAGAGGGTAGCAAATTCTACCCCCATGAACTAGGCATGATTGTCAATAGCATTTTGACTGAACATTTCCCCAAAATTGTTGACCTTGGTTTCACGGCGCAGCTGGAGGAACAACTGGATGAGGTAGCTCGAGGTAAGTATGAGTGGGTATCCCTCCTAAGGGACTTTTACCTCCCTTTCGAAGATACGTTGCGTATAGCTTCAACCAACATTGCTAAGGTTGATATGACCAAACCCACCAACGAAACCTGCCCCCACTGCGGCCGGCCTATGGTAATAAAGATAGGGCGATTTGGGAAATTTCTGGCCTGCAGCGGTTACCCGCAATGTAAAACAACGATGCCCTACCTGGTCAAGACAGGAGTTACCTGCCCTCAGTGTGACGGTGAGTTAGTGAAAAGAGTCAGCAAAAGGAGAAAGGTATTTTACGGATGCAGCAATTTCCCCACCTGTCAATTTACCACCAGCTATAAACCAATCCCTCTCCCCTGCCCCAACTGCGGTAAACTCCTGGTATTATATGGTAAGGACTGGGCAAATTGCATTGCCTGTGGATATAAGGTAAAACTATCGGAGCTAGAGAAAAAAGAAAGGGAAGGAGCAGCTTTATGAAAATACTGGTTATTAATGGTCCAAATTTAAACATGCTGGGTAAGCGAAATAAGGAAACATATGGAGAAAAAAGTTTGGCTGAAGTCGATTCCCTGGTGAAGCAGCAAGGTAAGGCATTAAATGTGGAGGTGGCAACCTTCCAGTGCAATAGCGAAGGGGGCCTTATAGATTTTATTCAACAGCAAGCAGACACAGCCGAGGGCATAATTATCAACCCAGGAGCTCTCACTCACTATGGTCTTTCACTATGCGACGCTCTAGCTGATACCAATCTGCCCATAATTGAAATCCATTTATCCAATATTTATAACCGCGAGCCATGGAGAGCTAAGTCTGTAATAGCTCCCATCGCCAAGGGTCAAATCAGTGGCTTGGGCTGGAGAGGATATATAGTTGCCTTGCAAACTTTAGTAGCCGAACTAAAGGGGGAAAACTGGGTATAAACCGACTGCAGAAGCTACGACCTGTAATTATCCAGAGGGGCTTAGAGGCTCTTTTAGTTTCCCAGCCTGAAAACTACCGTTACCTTTCCGGGTTTACCGGCTCCTCGGCATGGCTGCTTATCTCGGATAACCATGCCATTCTAGCTACTGACTCCCGCTATACGGAACAAGCTAAACAAGAGACACAGGGCTTTGAAGTCATGCAGATTAGAGGGGAGTTAGATAACTGGCTTCCCGAGTTAGCCTCTGATTTGCAGTGGCATGAATTAGGCTTTGAGGCAGATTACCTTTCCTTCGCTGCCCATCACAGGCTCAGCGAAGGAATAAAGGCAAAACAACTTAACCTGGAGCTTATTCCTACTACTAACCTAGTGGAGCATCTTCGCTGTATAAAAGAACCGGGAGAGCTGGAGCTTATTATAAAAGCGGTAGAGCTAATTGATGCTGCCTTTGAACAACTAAGAACAATAATTCACCCCGGTGTAACAGAGAGGGAAGCAGCCTGGGAAATTGAGAGCTTCCTGCGGCAGAATGGAAGTGAGGGGGTAGCTTTTGACCCCGTAGTAGCTTCAGGCCCTAATTCAGCCTTGCCTCACGCTAAACCTACAGAAAGAATACTGCGCTCTGGCGAAGCAGTGCTAATTGATATGGGAGCCAGGATTGGTGGTTACTGCAGCGATTTTAGCCGCACATTATGCCTGGGTAAAGCTGATAAAACTCTACAGAAAATTTATAGCGTCGTTCTGGAAGCACAACTCACAGCTATAGAGGGAATCGAATCAGGCATGGCTGCAGCTCAGGCAGACCAGTTAGCCCGGGGTGTCATCCAGCAAGCTGGTTACGCCACTGCTTTTGGCCACAGCCTAGGCCATGGTGTCGGAATAGCAGTACATGAGTTGCCTGCCCTTTCTCCCACCTCCACAGATTGTCTGCTCGATGGCATGGTTTTTACTATAGAACCTGGAATTTACCTCACGGGCTCAGGTGGTGTTAGAATTGAGGACATGGTGACTTTAGACAAAGGCAAAGCTAAGGTGCTCACCAGGTCAAAAAAAGATAGCTTTCAGCTATCAGAAAACTGAGGGCTGAATACTTACAGAGAAAGAAGGGAGGTTTTCCATGATTGATGCTGGTGAATTGAGAAAGGGAGTCGCTATAGAGCTAGAGGGGAAAATATATCAGGTCACTGAGTACCACCATATCAAGATGGGGCGAGGCTCAGCACAAATTCGATTACGGCTCCGCGATATTCGCAGCAATAATACTACTGAACGCTCTTTTCAGGCCAGCGACAAATTCACACCAGCCTTTCTGGAGCACCGCACAGTCCAATACCTATATAGCGATGGCAGCCTATATTACTTTATGGATAACAAGAACTACGAACAAACAGCCCTGACTGCAGACCAAATTGGGGGGGGCATAAACTACCTGAAAGAAGGCCTAAACCTGGGGCTTCTAACCTATAAGGATGAGCCAATAAGCATAGAGCTACCCACTGCAGTAGAGCTTCAGGTAACGGAGACAGAGCCAGGCTTCAAAGGAGATACGGCTACCGGAGGTAATAAACCAGCAAAGGTAGAAACCGGCATTACTATCCAGGTCCCCCTCTTTATCAGCGTAGGGGACATCATCAAAGTTGATACTCGTAACGGGGAGTACCTGGAGAAGGCAAGTTGATAAAAGCCGATTTGCATGTTCATACCTGCTATTCTACGGATTGCTGTACGCCTTTAGAACAGATAACGAACCACTGTCTTAAGACAGGCATAAATTGCATTGCCATATCCGACCATAACACCATTGCCGGTGCTTTGAAGCTAAGAGAAATAGCTCCCTTCAGGATAATCATTGCTGAGGAAATCCGAACCTCTACAGGCGAACTAATGGGGCTATTTCTCAAGACAGAAATCCCACAAGGATTATCTACTGAAGAAACAATAGCTCGAGTCAAAAGCCAGGGGGGGCTGGTTAGCATTCCCCATCCCTTTGGTAGGGCACCCCTGCAAAAGGCTAAAAAGCTATTAACAGAGGAGGTTTTATCCCAGGTGGATATTATCGAGGCCTTTAATTCGCGCTCCCCATTTCACATTAGCTCTGCTAAAGTTCAAAATTTAGCTCTAAAGTACAGTCTAGCGATTAGCGCTGGAAGCGATGCTCACACTTTAGGCGAAATTGGCAGGGCTTACGTGGAAATGCCTGAATTCAACAGCCCTGCCGATTTCCTACTTAGCTTATCCCAAGGGAGAATATCTGGGCGTAAATCCAGTCCCTTAGTTCACCTTGGCACTACCTGGGTAAAAATAAGAAAACAACTTCACCCACGGAGTAAAATTAACTCTTGCTAAACATTGGCTGGTTCTCCACCGGAAGGGACAAAGCTGCAAGGCAGCTTTTACAAGCGGTGCAAGAATGTATCTCCACTGGCGATATAAAAGGGGAAATTAACTTCGTTTTCAGTAATCGTGAGCCTGGCCAATCTCAAGAAAGTGACTTATTCTTTGACTTAGTTCGTAGCTATAACATCCCCCTGGCCTATTTCTCCCACAGTAAATTCAAGGCTTCAATAGAGAGCCGGGTAAATTGGCGCCTCAAATATGATACAGAGGTAACCAGGAGAATTGAGAAATTCTCCCCTGACCTTTGCGTCCTTGCTGGCTATATGCTTATTATAGGTAAAGAGCTATGCCAGAAATATAATATGATTAACCTCCATCCCGCAGCTCCTGGTGGACCAGTAGGAAGCTGGCAAGAGGTAACCTGGAAGTTGATAAAAAATAAGGCTGAGGAAGCTGGCGCAATGATACACCTCGTGACCCCTGAACTAGATAGAGGCCCGGTGGTTAGCTATTGCCTTTTCCCTATCAAGCGCAAACCCTTTAACCAATATTGGCAAAAAGAAGACCAGGAAATGCTATTTAAGCTTATTCGCCAACATGAGCTGGCTCGAGAATTTCCCCTCATCACTTCCACCCTTAAAGCTCTGAGCCAGGGGAAAATAGCTATACAAAGTGGCAGGATAATTGACACCCAAGGAAACACCATACAGGGATATAATCTCACAGGGGAAATAAATCAGGCACTAAAGGCAAACTTAACATGAATCTAATTTGCTTTGACCTAGAAGGCCCATTAGCTCCTCAGGATAATGCTTATGAACTGATGAAACTATTTTCTAACGGTGGCAAGATTTTCGAGGTCATCAGCCGCTATGATTACTATCGAGGGCTATGCTTTGATCAAGGAAATTGCTAAAATAACTACAAGGTGTTGAACCGTGAAGTTCATCTGCTTTGATCTAGAAGGTCCCTTGTCGCCTCAGGACAATGCCTACGAGTTAATGAGACGCATTGATAACGGTGATCGGATCTTTGAAGTTATCAGCCGGTATGATGACTTACTCACCATTCAAGGGAGAAGAGGATATGAACCAGGTGGAACTTTAGCACTTATAGTCCCATTCTTAATCTATCACGGTATTTCTGAGGCTGATATGCGAGAAGCCTCAGAAGGGGCAACGCTTGTTGATGGCGCGCATGACCTTGTTGCTAAGCTCGTTGACCGAGGATGGTGGATAGGTGATATCACCACGTGCTATGAACAATATGGCTACCCTATCACTCAACGAATAGGTATTCCTCCCGAAAATGTTTCTTGTACTCGTTGCCGTCTAGATCAATATCGTAGGGTATTCCGGGAAAAGGACTTCGCTGAGATCAGACAATTGGAGAAAGACATCCTGGCGATGCATAATGTGGCAGACGATAAGGAAATTGCAAGCAGGCTGGATTGCTTTTATTGGGGTAAGAACACAAATCCCATTGTGCGTAAGATACTTGTGGAAGTAAAGCCGATGGGAGGGAGAAGGAAGGCCAAAATGCTGAAGCAATTCGCGAGGATTAGCCAACGATCCATAGATAGCATAGTTGTTGTGGGGGATAGCATTACTGATTCCAAAATGCTAGAGGTTGTCGATCGGGCAGGCGGGCTAGCTATTGCTTTCAATGCTAATGAATACGCCCTAAAGTATGCCACCATGAGTTTGGCGTCCGTTAGATTAGATGACTTGTGGATAGCTTTGGAACCCTGGGAAAAAGGGGGGCGTCAAGCTGTTGAACGGGTAGTTAAAGAAAGAGAGGAGGCTGGTGGAACAGACGATAGAGAACATTTCCACTGGCTAGCTGGAGCAAAAGACATAACTCATTCTCTGGAAATCCACAGGAGGATCCGTCGTCAGGTCAGAGAGGAAGCTGCTAAACTGGGGTAATACTATAAATGTCATTGCGCATGAAGCGAAGTAATTTCACCCCCACTCCAGAATCTCCCCTGGAAATAATCGGCATAGGAGCCATCAATGTTGATTGCTTATGTCAAGTAAAGGAAATCGTTACTGATGCTGAAACCACAATTGACCGTATCAAAACAGCACCCGGGGGCTCGGCGGCCAACACCATTTATGGCTTAGCCAGGCTGGGAATAAAAACAGGGCTTATCGGTGCTGTGGGCGATGATGAGGAGGGCAAGGCCTCCGTTCAAGACCTTGAAACTATGAAGGTGGATACCAGCCAGATACAAATCAAGAAAGGAGAAAGAACAGGTTACACACTATGTCTTAGCGACAAGCTGGGCAGACGCTCTATCTATGTTTTGCCCGGAGCCAATAATCTGCTTGAGTGGCAGGATATAAATCTAACTTATTTAAACCAGGCTAAAATAGTTCATCTCTCCTCCTTTGTAAACCATAAACAATTCAACACGCAGATTAAGCTAATAGAAAGGCGGTCAAATTCAGTTAAAATTAGCTTCGCTCCAGGAATGCTCTACGCCATCAAGGGAATAAAGGCTTTATCGCCCTTACTGGCCAGGACAGATATCCTTTTCATTAATAGAGAGGAAATAGAGCAGCTAACCCACAAGAATTTCACTGCAGGGGCAAAAGAATGTCTCGAATTGGGCTGCCAAATTGTCGTAGTCACACTGGGCAAAGGATTAGCTTTAGAATCAGGCAAGGTTTGCAGCAGCTATATTTGCCAAGGAAAGGAAGAATATAAAATTGAATCTAGCCCCCGCCATCACCAGGCTCAGCTAGAAGCCACTGGAGCGGGTGACGCCTTTGCCACTGGGTTTCTTTTTGGCTTCCTCAAGGGGAAAAACCTACCACAATGCGGACAATTAGGAAATGCAGTGGCTGGCTACGTCATGAGCAAGACAGGAACCAGAGAAGGGCTTCCCAGTTTATCCCAACTCCGTGTATTCTAGCTTCCCTTTCAAAAACCGGAATCAGCAATCAGAATCGATTAAGCTTTATTAAACGTGATTATCCCTTGACATCATCTAAATAATGTGTTATACTTAATACTAAGGTGGGTATAACATGAGAAAATATACTATAGCACAATTTAACAAAGAATTCCCTGCTGATGACGCTTGTTTAGAATGGTTGCGCAACCACTTATATCCCAAGAGGATTCATTGCCCGGTATGTAATAAGCCTACTAAGCATCACCGTATTAGAACCAAGAAAGTTTATGGCTGTGATTATTGCGGTCATCAAGTATCACCAACAGCAGGCACTATCTTTGAACACTCACCTACACCACTCAAGCTCTGGTTTTATGCCATCTTCCTCATAAGTTCCACTCGCTGCGGTATATCAGCCAAACAACTTCAACGAGAGTTAGGAGTTACTTATAAGACAGCTTGGCGTATGTTTCATTCAATCCGCTCATTATTACAAGAAGACGTTAAACCTATGTCTGGTGAAATTGAGATAGACGAAACTTACATCGGAGGGAAGGGACGTGGCAAGCGTGGGCGTGGTGCTAAGAATAAAACTCCTGTATTTGGCATCGCTCAAAGGAAAGGGGGTATTACAGCAACAGCTACCGCAGATATTAAAAGTTCAACCATCTATCCTATGATTAAGGAACACGTACTGCCTGATAGCACAATCTACACTGACGAATTTGTCATTTACAACAGGTTGAAAGGGCAAGGCTATAAACACAAGAGAGTGCATCACGCATCAAAGGCATTTGTTCAAGGTAACGCACACACCAATACCATAGAGGGTTTTTGGAGTGTATTAAAACGTGGTATTGATGGAGTTTATCACGCTGTTAGCCAGAAGCACTTACAGGGTTATATCAATGAGTATAGCTTTAGATACAATCACCGTGGAGATGAAAAGCCTATGTTTTTGACGGTTCTGGAGAAGATTTAGGCTTCTCTATTCGCCTACTTATCATTTTTAAGGCAGCGATGTAGTCCCTCTTGCCATTATTTTTTGTATGGATAAACGCTATGATTGGGGTCATGCCATATTATATATAGAATCTGCCCGTCTCTATATCCCCATAATCTACAAGGTTGCTTCATATCTATTTGATGAAGCGTATCAATATCTGGATGCATTTCTTGTAACCTTCGCCTAGCTACTGAACAGATTTTGCTAACCTCCATTGGGTGACAATGGGGCCTCTGTACAACCTCGTACCATCTCATGGTTTCATAAGCTTGCAGGCGTGGCAGGAGGCATTGAAAAAACTGTCGGATTTCAACTTGTCCCCATCCCCACTCTTCATGGTCGTAATCAATGTATGCTTCATTCATTCGCCATTTGAAAGTTAACTTAGTAAGCTTGTCAACACTTTCAACTATGCGAGGAATTTTCCCTTCGGAGTGGTGGAGTATGAAGACTTGCCCTTTTCTGCGGTTTGGACATCTATTAGACTTCTATGGGGGTTAAAGAGAGCTGTAATATTCGCACATAGAGGCCAGGGTTATTTCCTTATCGCAATTCTGCCCAGGGGAAAATTCCTGGCGAGCATCCCTCCAGGGATTTTCCATATGTGTTAAATCACCGAGCCATTGAGCAGGCTTATCACCATAAAACTTCAATACTGCATCTATGGTTTCTTTTTCCTCTAGCTTTAGATTGTCCACGTTCCCCTTTTTAAGACGGGAAATCATGAATTTCCCCTTGTGTAAATTATACAACTCTCGTATAACAGGACCACTTGCCCAAGCCTTAATATATTCTGGGAATATGGGCTTTTCATCCCAAACAAGAGACCATGCTTGGCTATAATAAACAAGTTTTTGTAACTTCATTGTGGCCATAGAGCCTTGTTTCTCTAATGTATATTTCGCCACATCAAATACATTAGCCATAATTCCTCACCTCCATTTAGAAGAAGATTTAGGCTTAATAGGGACACACACCTTTTGGAGTGCAGATACAAAATTCTTCTTTGGTAGGGATAGTTTTTTGATTTCGCTGTCTTTTATTCTAGGCATAGGCTTAATACTCCCCTTATTATATACATCATATACCATAGTATCAACCCCTTGTCAACCTTTGACATCCCTTACTTTAGTAATATAACCACTATCCATTGACACCCCCTAGCCTAGTGCTATAATGGGATTGGGGGTGGCATGGCAGTTTGCCTAACCACCTGGCCAGTGGAACCGCAACGGCCAGCCATGCCACCCCCATGCAATTCTTCTTTACTTGCTCCTATGGTATAATCCCTGTGGGGGAGAGAAGCCCCTGCTGGCGGAAAACAGCAGGCGGCCGTTCTTATAATATAGGGGCGTGTGTGTGTTTCCCTCCCCCCTGTCCTATACGTTACTTCAAGGGATAATCACGTTATTAAATGCTGCAGTGCTCCTTGACCCTGCAATGCCAGTATGCACCACCTCACGGTCCGCAATTTTTAATGCTTTATCCAGAATTTCCACAGCCTCGTCTACCTGTTCCTCTGTAATAATTAATGGCGGCGCAATAGTAAGGCTGTCATACCAGTGAGCTATGTACAACCCCAGCTTCATTGCCTCAGCCGCTATTTTATCCGTCATAAGAACTTTATGAAACTTCTCAGCCTTGGTATTAAATCGCTCTTTTGTCTTCCTGTTCCTTACTATCTCCAGAGCCCAGAAGTGCCCCATCCCTCTCACATCTCCAATGCATTCGTGATGGTCTTCCAATTCATACAATTTCTTCTCCAGGTATCTACTAACCCGCTGGGGAAGACCTGTAGCCATAAGCTTTTTGTACTCTGCTACCGCAGCGGGAATAGCTGATAAGGCAAGCGGGTGGAATGCATATGTATGGCCATGGCACATGATTTCTTCCTCGAAGTAATCCGCAATCTTTCTCGTTGTTGCTGTAATTCCGGCAGGAGTATATGCAGCCGTGCATCCCTTGGCCGTGGTTAATATATCAGGCGTAACATTCCAGTTTTGCATAGCCCAAACCGGCCCTGTACGATACCAGCCACTCATCACTTCATCAGCGACGAGCAATACATCATTTTCATCACAAATCTTTCTTAATCGAGGAAAATACTCCGGCGGCGGAACTATCCTGCCGTTTGTACCCACCACTGGCTCAACAAGCACCGCAGCCACATTCCCCTCTTCCTTAATCATATAATCCATATATTCAGCGCACTGTATATTACAATGGGGATAACTTAGTCCAAAGGGACAGCGGTAGCAATATGCATCTGGGCCAAAACGTACCCCTTGCACCGTACATCTGGCTCGCTCCGCATACCACCGACGGGGGTCTCCAGTAAAGGTAACACCCGCGATAGTGGCGCCATGATATGAATGGTATCTTGAAATTACCTTATATTTAGGCTCCTTATACTGCCTCAGCATCTTTAATGCCGCTTCATTAGCCTCAGTGCCCGATGTAGAGAAGAAAAGCTTATCCAAACCTTTAGGCATCACAGTAAGCAGAGCTTCAACTGCATTTACTGCTGCCTCCTGCGCAAATCCAGGAGCTATGTAGGGCATCTTCTCAGCCTGTTTGACTATAGCCTCAATGACCACCTTGTTTTTATGGCCCAGATTGGAGCACATTAATTGAGATGAGAAATCGAGATAACGCTTACCATCCCCACCATACATGTAGATGCCTTCAGCATCTTTGATGAATATCGGCTTTTTCCACCCCTTTTGCGCTCTCCAGGTGCCGTAAGAATGTTCTCCTAATAACTTAAGCTCTTCCTCTACACTAGCCATTTTTAACTTTCCCCTTTAAGTTTATATTCAGGCGCTGACTTATATTCGCTTTTATAATTTATGTTTTTCAAGTATGGGCAACTATCCCCACAACTTTTCGAAAGGCCACATTTTATTGTGCTATGGCCATCATCCCACTCGCTAATAAAAGCATTAATATGCTTCAATGGGCAATGCACGCGGCGAGTTTTAATCAATTTAGCCATAGCTTAATCCTCCTAAAGCAACGATTTTAATTTAAGAATACGTTCATTTCTCTTCTTAGCTATCATTTCGAAAACTCGGGGCACATCCGCCATCAAAGATTTCGAAACCTCGGCTGCATCTAAATAAAACTTTGTGATTTTTCCCTCCAGTGCTATAGCCGCCCTTAAGGCATCGGCATAACTTGCACTCTCAGACAACTTAGTTTCAATAGAATAATTATCTGTATCTATACCTTTAAAAGAAAAACAGCCTTCAATCGCATCAGTGATAACTCCGTAATAGACTCTTTCCACCTGCACTATGTTCTTATTGTTTTCTTTGGCGAATGACAAAAACTCTTCCTCCCCCTTCACATACTTTTGAGCCAGGTTTCCATAGAATTTCGCCGATTCGTCCTCCAGTTCTCTGGAAAAACTTATAGCTTCAGAAGCCGTATTTAGCTCCATTTACAATTACCTCCTTACTTATAGCCACCTTTGGATAACGACCTTGCTTTCAGTGAAGAAACGAACAGCTTCTTGCCCCTGTGTATGTAATACGCCAAAGAACGAATCCTTCATTCCACTGAAGGGGAAGAATGCCATAGGCGCCACTATGCCAATATTTATGCCCACGTTACCGCTGATAATGTTATATTGAAATTGCCTGGCAGCCTTACCACTCGAAGTAAAGATAGCATGTCCATTGCCGAATGAGGTGGAATTAGCCATATCTATCGCCTCATCCAAATTCTTCGCTCGGATAACGCTCATTACAGGTCCAAAAATCTCTTCCTGAGCTATTCTCATATCTGGCGTAACGTTCTCGAATATAGTTGGGTTAAGAAAGCATGTTTCAGGGTAATCACCCACAAGGTTTGTTGGTTTTCTACCATCAAGCCTGAGCTTCGCCCCAGCCTTTATTCCATCTTCTATATATCCAAGTATTTCTGCTTTCTTCTTTGCATCACGCACAGGCCCCATCTGGATCGATTCATCAAGTCCGTAACCCACCTTTATTTTGGATGCCGTATCGACAACATCATTCAAAAACCTGTTGCAGAAAGCATCATCACCGACAACACAAAGGACAGTACCTGATAAACAGCGCTGGCCTGTGTTTCCAAAAAACGAGGTCATAAGAGCTGGTATAGTTCTTTGCACATTACAATCTGGCATTATTACCATATAGTTCTTGGCGCCACACTGAGCGATGACTCTCTTCCCCGTCTCGCCGCACTTTTTATAAATAACATCTCTCCCCGTTGGGGTAGAGCCAACGAAAGTGATTCCTTTAATGTCTGGGTGCTCCAGCATACCATTCACAACTGTTCTACCTCCATTGACCAAGTTGTACACCCCGGGTGGAAAACCAGCTTCATCTACCAATTCGGCAATCTTCCTCTGGCTTAGAGGAACCTCGCTTGAAGGTTTGATAACAACCGTATTCCCAGTAGCCACAGCATAGGGTGCCGACCATAGTGGAATCATAAAAGGGAAGTTAAAGGGTCCTATTACGCCAAAAACGCCTAACGGCTGTCGAATGAGATATTCGTCTATGCCGGAGGCGATATCCTCCAAATTGTATCCCATCATTAACGATGGAATCCCCGTAGCCACCTCCACATTTTCGATGCCCCGTCTCGATTCTCCTCTGGACTCATCTATGGTCTTACCGTGTTCCTGGGTTTGAATCCTGCTACAGTCTTCAAACTGCTCCTCCAGTAATTCCTTTAACCTGAAGAGACATCTCACCCTGGCCAACGGAGTCGTTCTCCTCCAATCGGGAAAAGCCTGTTGAGCTGCCTCTACGGCAGCATCTATCTCCTCCCGGGTTGAAATCGGAACCTTTGCAATCGCCTCATTCTTGGCTGGATTCACAACATCCTTAAGCTCGCCTTTGGATTCAACCCATTCGCCAGCGATGTAGTTCTTGACTACCGGTACTCCCTTTATTGGTTCTTCCAATAATGCCATGTTCTTAAATGCCTCCCTTTTTATTTTTTAACTAGCCACTATAAAGGTTTCTGGGGTATAAATCAAGGAGTTGTGCTCGTTCATATGTCAACACTTCCTGTTGGTTCCAAGGTGCCATTATTTCCCCCTATTGAACTAAGCCTGCATTTCAGGACAAAAACCACAGGGTAATTTATGAGTTATGGACACCAGGTTAAAGCCCGGCGCCACGAAGCGGCTAATTGAACCTGGAGCAAAGGCTTGCTTTAAATATCTTGCCTTTGGTAAACTGATATTGCATAATCGTTAGAGCCTAGTTATACTGGCCATAAAGGTTAAGGGCATTGAAGGTAAGTAAAACAATCCGCTGGGTTTTAACCATCGGCATCCTGGGCATTCTCCTGGCCGCTTTAGGCATAATGTATGCTGGCAAGGCGGCGGAGCAAGGGGAGCTAAACGCCAGTATAGCTCGAGCACAGCAGGACTTTGACAGCTACTCAAAACAGAAGAAGGAGCTGGAAACCAGGCTCAATCAAGCTAAATCCAGCATCGCCACGCTCCAAAGTCAATTTAAATCTCCCACCGCATCCATTGAGATAAACGAGACCCTGTTTGAAACTGCCGATGAAGTCAATGTGACCATAACTAATCTTTCCTCCTCGCTTCCCGAAGAAGCGGAGCTAAGCGGCACCACCTGCCAGGTTTTCACCATTAGCCTCACCGCCGAAGGTGAGGTAGTAGACCTGCTCAGGTTTATGCAGAAGCTAAGCAATGCATTCCCCAGCAGCGATATAAGCTCGGTGGGAATCAAGATGCTGGAGAAAACGGCAACCGAAAAGCCATCAATTACTTTGAGCCTGAAAATTTATGCTTATGAGGGCAAATAATGGCTAAAGAAACCACTACCCTGTATATAGACGATTCCGCTATCTGGGTGCTGGTATCCAGAGGGAGAGAGGCAAGAAAGTGGTCCAGCATGCCTCTGAAACTGGGCTTGGTTAAGAATGGCGTTATCCTTAACCAGGATGCTGTAGCTGCTCAGGTCAAGGAGCTATGGCAAACTCAGGAAATAGGAGGCAAAAGGGTAATCTCCAGCACCAGCGGCATCAATTGCTTCTATCGTCTAATTAGTCTTCCTGAACTGCCCAAAAATATACTACCTGAGGCAGTAAAGAGGGAGGCAGCTAATATTCTAGCCGCCCCTCTGGAGCAACTTTATCTTTCCTGGCAAACTCTTCCAGCATCAAAAGGAGAGACTCTGATTTACCTGGCAGCTTCGCCCAGAAATTCCGTAGATGCCCTGATCTCAACTTTACGCCAAGCAGAACTGGACCCCTACCTTATGGATTTAAGGCCTCTGGCTCTAGCCAGAACTACCACCGAACCCAAAGCTATAATCATTGATGCTCAACCCTACAATTTTGATATTGTGGTTTTAATAGAAGGAATCCCACAGGTGGTGCGCAGTCTACCTTTGGCTCCAGAGGCTTTGCTGGAGGAAAAAATGCCCCTTATGAGGAGGGAGCTGGAAAGGGCTGTCACCTTCTATAACTCCAGCCACATGGAGAATCCTATTGAACCCAGCATACCTGTACTGGTCAGTGGAGAACTGGCTCAGCAGCAAGATGCCTGGGAGCTGCTACTGGGCAAGCAGAAATACACTGTTCAGGTACTTCCCTCACCCCTGGAGGCTCCTGAGGGCTTCCCAGCAAGCCAATATGCCACCAACATTGGCCTGGCGCTCAAGGAGACGGGCTTAGAGAAAGAAGCCACTGGCTATTCCCTGGTCAATTTAAATGTCCTCCCTGAGACTTACCTGCCCAAGCCTCGCCCCATATCCCAGGTTCTCTTGGTGCCTGTTATTATAGCTGGCATTGCTCTGGTGGCTTTGGGTGTCTCCATTAACATCACCACATCCACCCACATCGCTGATTTGCGTGCCGATTTGGCCGCTGTAAATCAGATGGCCATCTCCCAACAGGCTCAACCTCAGGTCATAAACGATTTGAACCAGGAAGTCTCCTCACTGGAAACCACCGCCGCTGCCTTCGCCACTACCCTCGATAACTTTAGCGCTGGCAGGAATGAAATTAATGCTGATTTGGCACAGATAAATAGCTGTTTACCTGGCGCCGTGCCCTCGGTCACCGTGAGCGATGATACTAAAACCTTGACGGTGCAAGGGCTGGCTAATAATAAAAAGGCCGTTTTCGATTATGCTAAAGAGCTGAGAGCCAGCGGCAGATTTGCCCTGGTGGTCATCACCAACATGCGGCGACAGGAGCAGCAGATAAGCTTCAGCTTAACGCTTAGCAAGTAACTCATTAGTACTTAAGATACATGCAAAGCTAGTACTAAAAGCCTATTGCATCTCAGCTCATAGGAATTTAACATAAAGTATATGGTAAATATCATAGATTTACTTCAACTGGCTAAGGAACGGAATGCCTCAGATTTGCATCTGGTGGTGGGTTCACCGCCTCTGCTGCGCATAAATGGCTCCCTGGGACCCGCAGATGGATTAGCCCCGATGCCCCCTGAGGAAATAAGCGAGGCTTTTATCCAGCTAACTACACCAGAGCAAAGGGAGGAGTTTCAACATACTCTGGAGCTTGACTTCAGTTACGCCCTCCCCGATATGAGCAGGCTG
>Ga0209978_10000260_pt1 | contig 18453 bp, 17 predicted proteins | sample BentaG_FD_182805 | JGI IMG/M metagenome (GOLD analysis project Ga0209978, IMG submission 182805) | Deep subsurface microbial communities from South Atlantic Ocean to uncover new lineages of life (NeLLi) - Benguela_00093 metaG (SPAdes)... | ecosystem: Environmental > Aquatic > Marine > Oceanic >... | reverse complement strand
CGCAGGAAAGAGGGAACGTCTAATTCGTCCTCACTCTTTATTTCCTTAAGTAATTGGGCAAATTCCTCTTCTCGAGTAGCTCCTGCCAGCCCTGTCTTGGAAGCAAAACCGGTGGCAACTAAAGTAATCTTTACCTCCCTTTCCATATTGGGGTCGTGAGCCACGCCGAAGATGATGTTAGCCTCAGGGTCTACGGCTTGCTTGATTATCTCAGCTGCTTCATTAACTTCAAACAGGGTGAGGCTGCTACCGCCAACAACATTGAATAGCACTCCTTTTGACCCGGCAAGGGAAACATCGAGTAATGGACTGGACAAGGCTTCCTTTGCTGCCTCTACGGCTCGATGTTGACCTGTCCCCATCCCCATGGACATCCAAGCCGGACCAGCATCCCTCATTACTGACTTGACATCGGCAAAGTCTAGGTTAATCATTCCGGGCACGGTAATGACCTCAGCAATAGCCTGAACACCGTGTCTCAGCACATCGTCAGCCAGCTTAAAGGCATTTTCTACGGCTGTCTTATTGTCGCAAAGATCGAGCAAGCGGTCATTAGGGATGATAATCAGGGTATCAACTTTGCCCAGCAAGCGGGCAATACCCTCGTCGGCTATTTTGCAGCGGTGGGCACCTTCAAAGGTGAATGGTCTGGTGACGACGGCAATGGTGAGGGCGCCACTGTGCTTGGCTGTTTCAGCGATAACCGGAGCCGCCCCGGTGCCGGTGCCACCACCCATACCGCCGGTGATAAACACCATATCCGCCCCTGAGACGAGTTCTTTGAGTTCATCGCGGTTTTCTTCGGCGGCTTTCTCACCTTGGACGTGGTCGCCACCTACGCCTAATCCCTTGGTAAGTTTCTCCCCAAGCTGGATACGGGTTGGGGCTTCAGTAATGGCCAGGGATTGGGAATCAGTATTCATGGCGATGAATTCCACGCCTTGAATTTCCTCTCTGACCATACGGGTTATCGCATTGCAGCCACCGCCGCCTAAGCCAATAACTTTAATCTTGGCTGGGTTTGGTGTGAAGCTTGTTTTTGCCATCTTCTCCTCCTTTCTTTACTGCCTCCTAGTGATTTTTGTCTTGATAACTAGCGAAATAAGCTCTTCATTCGGAAAATTAAGTGCCGTAGGGCGGGGCCAAATCCGTGAATTTTCCACGTCGACTTGCCTTCATGCTTGGCTCCCCAAAGCAGGAGACCAACGCTGGTAGCATACGCCGGGTCGCGAAGGGTGTCAGTGATACCCTCTATATTGGCCGGAACACCTACCCTTACCGGGAGTTGTAGTATATCGCGCCCTAGTGCGTCTATGCCAGAAAGATTGGCGCTTCCGCCAGTGAGTACTAAGCCAGCCGGGACTAATGTTTCATAGTCAGAGCGTGGCAGCTCAAGCAGGATAAGTCTTACGATTTCTTCCACTCGTGCTCTAATAATGTCACACAGGTCCTGATAGGAAACACCGTGCCCATCTTCTGAGATGGCGGTGGCGGTTTCCATCTTGGCTTCGTAAACTGGCATAACAGTGCCATACCTTTTCTTCATCTCCTCAGCCACATCAAATGGGAGCCCCAAGCCAATAGCAACATCTCTGGTGAGTTGATAGCCAGCTACGGGTAGGATGGCGGTATGCCAGATACTCCCGTCTTTGAAGACGGCAATATCAGTAGTCCCACCGCCTATGTCAGCCAATATAATGCCTACTTCCTTCTCATCCTCGGTCAATACCGCCTTACTGCTGGCTAAAGGCTCAAGGACGAGGTCCTCAATATCTATGCCAATACCTCGGACGCACTTTACTAGATTCTGAACGGAAGTTACGGCGGCGGTAATGACGTGCGTCTCCACATCTAATCGGAAACCATGCATTCCTACCGGATTCTTGACCCCGGCTTGACCATCAACGGCGTAGTTCCGGGGAATAACATGGAGCAGTTTTCTATCGCTGGGAATCTTGATACTTTGGGCACTGGTAAGTACTCGCCTTAAGTCATATGGGCGCACCAGCCGGTCACTGTGAGTGATAGCTACTACTCCTCGATTATTTATGGAGCTGACGTGCCTCCCGGTCACACCGATATAGGCCGATTCTACCTTGTAGCTGCTGCTTTGCTCTGCTTTTCTCACTGACTCACGGATTGACTCTTTGGCATCGCTGATGTTGACCACTAGTCCTTTATGCAACCCGTGGGACGGGGTAACACCCACACCGGCAACTCGAATCGTGCCTTCGTCATTTGCCTCAGCTATAGTGGTGCATACTTTAGTGGTACCAACATCAATAGCTGTCAAAATAGACCGCTTTCTCATTTTCCCCTCCTTATTAGCTAGACTCTGACCTCTTTGAGTTATATAAATTTTTCACATTTTCAACCCCCCCTCTTTTGTACTAAAAACTTTGATTTAGATCGGCTATTGCAAAAACTCTTCGGAGCTTGTTTAGCCGAACCGGCTTCTTCCAGCTCCCATTTTCAGTCTTGATGAAAAAAAACAAATTTTCGGCAGCTCTATAGTTCTCCTCCTGATTGATAATGCGCTCAGCCGCTCTCAATTTGGCGCTCCGGCTACGCGGGTTAAGCTGAACCTCGGTAGGGGAGGGAGTAATAACCTTTTTATTGATTAGCTTCAGGCTGGGAGTATGTTGGCAAACACAGACTGGTATACCTGGAGGGCAAATACAGCCCTTCGCTTCTCGTTGCATAAACTGTTTTACTATGCGGTCTTCGAGAGAATGATAGCTAATGACGACCAGTCTGCCTTCAAACCCAAGGAGATTAACCGCCTGTTTTAGGGCAGTTTCTAGGTTCTCAAGCTCGTGGTTAACGGCTATTCGTAGTGCCTGGAAGGTCTTGGTGGCGGGGTGGAGTCTACCCCTTCGGCTGCCAATAGCCCGCTCTATCGTCCGAACCAGGTGAAGAGTAGTTTTTATTGGGCGTTCCTGGATAATGTGGTGTGCTATTCGCTGGCTATGGCCTTGCTCGCCATAGGTTTTTATAAGGTGAGCCAGTTCGCTCTCTGAGTATGTGTTAATGATATCAGCGGCGGTAACCTCTTGTCTGGAACTCAAGCGCATGTCTAGCGGGGCATCATGCTGGAAGCTGAAACCTCGACCACTGCCGTTGAGCTGAAGAGAGGAGAGTCCTAGGTCAAGCAAGATACCATGAACTGGGAAGAAGTCATATTTAATGGAGATAGCCGGTAAATTAACGAAGTTTTCATTAACGAGGAGGGTTGAGCCATTACAGCCTTCAAGCCTTGCTCTGGCTACTTTTATCGCTTCAGGGTCAGCATCGATACCTAATAATTGTCCGCCAGGCGAGCTATGCTCCAGGATAGCTGCAGCGTGCCCTCCATCCCCAAGGGTGCAATCAATATAGCGACCCCCGGGCTGAACCGCCAGTGCCCTGATCGTCTCTTCGAGTAGAACTGGAATATGGGTGGGTGCTGACATATTTAGATTCATTAGTGCCTCTCTAGGCTTTCTATAATCTGCCCGGCTTGCTCTTGGCTAATAGTCTTCTCTTCTTCCCACCGTTTTTTGTTCCACAGCTCAAAATAAATATTGGCTCCAGCTACAATTGCTTCATCTTCAATTCCGGCATGCTCTCGTAGCTGATAAGGTAAAGCTATCCTGCCTTGTGCATCCATATTGAGACTGAAGGCAGTGGCAAAGATAGCCCGATTTAGCCTCCTCAATTTGCTGCGTGTAATTGAACCTGTGGTAAGGTTAGCGGCTAGGTTTGTCCATTCCGGTAACGGGTAGGCGATGATGCACTTCTCCACACCCGGTGTTAATACCACTCCCCCTCTTAGTTCGTCTCTAAACTTTGGCGGGATAGGCACTCTACCCTTTTCATCGATCTTGTAGACAAATGCACCAAAAAACATAAGTACGCCCCTGATTCCCACAGGTCGCCATAATTTACCACTTTCTACCACACATCTCCTCGTTTGTCAAGTCTTTTCATAGAAATTTTTAAAAAATGCCCCGATTTTGCTAAATGTTCTAGGTGTGGTAAAATACAATCTGGCTTATGACAGGTGGTGTTATGTTGAATCTGGGCATACTTACCATTAGTGATAAGGGATGGCGGGGGGAACGCTATGACGAGAGCGGTGAGGTAATTAGGGAATGCCTATTAGATAGTCGTGTGGTTGAGTATGAGGTCGTCCCTGATGAGAGAGAGGTTATTGCCGCTAAGCTTGCTGGGTGGGCAGATGGGGGTGGTGTGGATGTTATTCTAACTACCGGTGGTACCGGATTGGGCCCGCGTGATGTTACCCCCGAGGCCACTCTTTCCACATTGGATAAGGTTGTACCCGGTTTTGCTGAGGCGATGCGGACCAAAACCTTTGAAGCGACGCCGTTTGCCATACTGAGTCGAGCTGTAGCTGGTGTTAGAGGAAAGTGCCTTATTATCAATCTACCCGGTAGCACTAAGGCAGTTCGTGAATGCCTTGAGGTTATACTACCAGTCATTCCTCATGCTGTGGAAATTATTAAAGGAAAGGTAACTGAGCATATAGCTCCAGACATTGTGAAGGACTAGGTCGGTGCATATTGATATTTTGACTTTATTTCCCGAGATGTTTCAGGGTCCGTTCAACTTTAGTATCCTTAAACGGGCTATTGACCACAGGCTGGTTAGTATTAATATTCATAATATTCGAGACTATACTCATGATAAACATCACACTGCTGATGACTATGCCTACGGTGGTGGTGCGGGCATGATACTCAAGCCCGAACCAATTTTTGAGGCGGTAGAGTCAATAAAATCAGATATTAAACAGGAGATTGGTGAGTTGTCAGTGATTCTGCTTACCCCACAGGGTCGTCTTTTTTCTCAGCAGATTGCTCAGGAGCTATCAGCATATAGTCATCTAATTTTTATTTGTGGTCACTATGAGGGTGTTGATGAGCGGGTGCGTGAGCACCTGGTTACTGATGAGATTAGTATTGGTGACTATGTCCTTAGTGGCGGTGAGCTGGCAGCTATGGTGGTAGTGGATGCTGTGGTCAGGCTACTGCCCGGGGTTCTTGGCTCGGAAGCTTCGCTGGTGGATGATTCTCATGTTGCCGGGCTGCTGGAATATCCCCAGTACACCCGCCCCGTTGAATATAGGGGATGGTCAGTGCCTGAGGTTTTACTTTCTGGAAACCATGCTCAAATCGCTAAATGGCGCCGTGAGCAGGCTATTCGGCGTACCCAGGAGCGTCGTCCAGAGCTATTGGACAAGGCTAGCCGGTCTTGATAAATAATTTAATTATTGGAGTCTTAACGAATGAATGTTGCATCACTAATTGAAGTCAAACCAAATCCTAATATTCCGGCTCTTGCCCCCGGTGACGCAGTAAAGGTAAGCGCTAAGGTTGTGGAAGGGGACAGGGAACGCACCCAGGTATTTCAAGGGGTGGTAATTAAGGTGCGTCGTGGTGGAGCTGGGGCTAACTTTACCGTGAGGCGTGTTGCCTCTGGTGTAGGGGTGGAGCGTACCTTCCCACTCTATTCACCACTGGTGGAAAAGGTGGAAATAGTGCGTCACGGAAAAGTGCGCCGGGCTAAGCTTTATTACCTGCGTGGACTCAGTACTAAAGCATCTCGGATCAAAGAGAGGCGAGTAGATAAGAAAAAGGGTCAAGGCTAAGAGCGAGCTGCCTTGTTGGAGTATAACCGGTGGGGTATGCCGAGGTTAGTGTTAACTCACCAATAGCACAGCGCAGGACATTTAGCTATGCCATCCCCCCTGGTTTAAGTATTGATGTTGGGCAGGCGGTATGGGTTCCTTTTGGTGAAAAGCTCCTCCAGGGCGTCGTTTTAGAGCTAAGCGATTACCCCGCCGTAGAAGAGACCAGGGAAATAACCGGGGTTATTGAGCCCCGCCCCATATTATCCCCCTACCAGGTATCACTGGCCCGCTGGATAAGCGAGCACTATCTATCGCCCCTTTTTGATGCCGTGGCTTTGATGCTGCCACCCGGATTTGAGCGTAAGGTAGTTACTTTTATCTCTAGTCCCCAGACTCCCCCTGAATATGATATATCTTCTCTCCCCCAGGGACAGAGATATATTCTTGATTTAGTTCAAAAGCGGGGCAAGGTTAGTTTAAAGGAGCTGGAGAAGGCATTAGGTAAGAAAAAGGCTCAGAGTATTGTCTCCCAACTGGTAGGGCGAGGTCTGGCCGTCAGAAGTTATGAACTTGAGCCGGTTAAGGTAAAACCAAAGAAAGAGCTTTACCTCAGCCTGGCAGTTGCGGCTGGTAAAGCCCGGCAGGAGGCAGCCCGGCTGCGTGAAAAGAGGGCTATAAAACAGGCAGCGCTTCTCGACTTCTTGACTCAGCAGTCTGAACCGGTGTCCTGGTCGGAAGCCAGGCGGGGGGTTAACTGTGGCAAAGCGGTGGCCGATGCTCTGGTCGGGAAGGGTTTGGTCACCGTCCAGCAGGTTGAGGTAAAACGCGAGCCGATTTCCTACCAGAGTATTACTCAGTCATCTCCACTACCCCTGACCGCTGCCCAAAAATCAGCCTTGGCGCGTATTCAGCCCAGCTTGCTTCGGAGGGGGGAGCCTAGTGCTCCGTCGGCTGTTTTTCTGCTTCACGGAGTTACCGGCAGCGGCAAGACGGAGATTTATCTACAGGCTCTGGCGGAAGCGGTGAAGCTGGGTAAGCGAGGCATTGTTTTAGTTCCCGAGATTGCCCTTACCCCCCAGACTATAGAGCGGTTTGCCTCGCGCTTTCCCCACAGGGTGGCTGTCCTTCACAGTAAACTCTCCCTGGGTGAACAATTTGATGAGTGGCAGCGAATAAGAAATGGTGAGTTTGATGTAGTTATAGGTTCCCGGAGTGCGATTTTTGCTCCTCAGCCTGATTTAGGTCTTATTGTTATTGATGAAGAGCATGAATGGACCTATAAGCAGCATGATAAATCACCCCGCTACCATACTCGTGATGTGGCGATAAAGTTGGTTGAGCTAACCGGTGCGGTAGTTATTATGGGCAGTGCTACCCCTGATGTGGAGTCTTTTTACCGTGCTCAGCAGGGAGACTATCAGCTACTTCAGCTTCCGGAGCGGGTTACGCCCAGTGAAGGTTCGCCCTTGCCTCAAGTTGAGGTAGTCGATTTAAGGGAGGAGCTTAAGGCAGGCAACAGAAGTCTTTTTAGTCGCTCTCTGTCACAGGCTATAACTAAAGCAGTCGCCGGCGGAGAGCAGGTGATTCTATTTCTGAATCGGAGGGGAGCGGCTACCTTTATTCAGTGTCGTAATTGTGGCTTTGTCCTCCGCTGTCGGCGCTGCGAGGTTGTCCTTACTCATCATCTGGCTGAGGATGTTTTGGTTTGCCACCAGTGTAACTACAGAATGCCAGTGCCTCAGGTTTGCCCCCGCTGTTTGAGTCGCCGGATAAAGTTTCTGGGCATTGGCACCCAGAAGTTGGAACAGGAAACTGGTTATACCTTCCCCCAGGCCAGGCTGCTGCGCTGGGATAGTGATGTTACCCGAAAGGGGAAGTATTCTCATCAGGAGAGGCTAGATAAGTTCCGTGCCCATAAGGCTGATGTTCTTATTGGTACGCAGATGATTGCCAAAGGATTGGATTTACCCCTGGTTACCTTGGTGGGGGTAATTAACGCTGATATTGCCTTAAACCTGCCTGACTTTCGGGCTGGAGAGAAGACTTTTCAGCTCTTGAGTCAGGTGGCGGGGAGGGCAGGGCGTGGCACTCTATGGGGACAGGTCATTTTTCAGACTTACGCTCCAGAGCATTATGCCATTCAGACGGCAGCTAAGCACGACTATGCCCTTTTTTATAACAAGGAGATTGCTTATCGTCGCCAGCTTCATAATCCTCCCTTCACCCAACTGGCTTGCCTTGTTCATAGCCATACTAGTGATGCCCTTTGCCAGCGGGAGGCAGAAAGGATGAAGCGCCTGCTTATTGCGGAAAGGGACTCAAAGGGAGTGGCTGACCTCAGCATAATCGGACCGGCTCCAGCCTTTATTCACAGGCGACGAGGCAGGTTCCGGTGGCAAATCATACTTCGCGGCTCTGAGCTATCGGCTTTTCTCTCTCAAATACCTGTTCCCCAGGGCTGGACGGTGGACATTGACCCGATAAGTCTAGTTTAGGGGAACGTTTAGGCTAATCGGCTGGACCGTCTCGCAGGTACTTTAGAAGCTTGCTTACCTCTGTGGAATCCTTCTTCAGTTGTTTAGCTGTCTCACCAAGGTTTGTGAGAGCACTAGTGTGACTCTCAAGGTGCTGGGCATATTCATCTATAGCTGAGGTAAACTTTTCTAATGCTTGCTGTGGGTTCTCTGGCTTCGGTTGCTCCTTGGCGGCTGGTTCGGAGGCAAAGTAGAAAAGGTCATCAAATTTGTATTCGGGGAAGGCTTTAATCGCGCCGACAATGAATTTTTGATTGATGTTGCGCTTGCCTTCCCGTACCCGGTAAACCTGGCTTACCGATATTCCCATAGCCTTGGCTAACTCAGACAGGTTATTATACTTGCTGTCGCACAGCTCAAAAACCGTTGTCTTTACTAGCATAGCCTCCCCTTTTATGACAGATGGCTACATTATAGCCCAAGATGTGCCATTTGTCAAGAGCCTGTGCCTAGATTGTTTAGTTATTTAAGGAAGGAGTCTGGGATTTTCCGTCAAATTCTTCTATGTGAATTTTTCACCTTTTCCGTGCCAGCTGTCATTCCACTCAGCCAGGCTTGAGAGGGAAGATGTGATGTAACAAGCCAGTCAGTAAGGAGGGTAGTTTCATTTGAAAAGAGGTTTTTATTTTAACAAATTTTTTATTTAAATTTAAGAAAGATTTAACACTGTACCTATTGACATATGCCATTTGGCGAATTATAATGCACTTATGAACGACAGCAGGACAAATTTAGGCAGAATAATCAAGCAACAGAGAGTCATGGTGCCGCTGACGCTAAAGGAGCTGGCGACCATGGCAAGCATGTCTTCATCACACCTGGGACGCATAGAGAGGGGAGAACGTTTCCCCTCAGCTCGTATTCTGCGAAAAATTGCCAAGCCTTTAGGCTTTGAGGAAGACGAGTTATTCACTCTAGCCGGCTACCTGTCTCCCCATTCTCCAGCTATAGCTGAAGAGGGTCCGGTCTATAGTGGTGGACAATTGGACCCTTATGTAGCCAGAGTGTTAGGCCAGGAACCAGTTGATGTGCAGCGCGCTGTCATTGGAATTCTCACCATCCTAAAGAGCATTGCCAAGGGCATAGCTAGAGAAAGTCAATAGCGGCTAGTTTGAGCAATGCTTACTTTCGGGTAAAGGTTTTCCCTGTTACCCGTTTTTATTTTCTTCCCTGGTAAGCGACTTATTGTGCCGGGTCGTTTAAATAACCCTTTAGCGTCCACAAAAACCCTTGGTTTCCCTGAGACCTGTTTTATCCCTATTCCTCTGATAAATAATCATTCTTGTACGAGATTGTCTGGTAACCTATCCCCCTTCCCTAAAAGGAGAGTCAAAGAGAGGCGAAGCCTCTCTTATATCACTGATTCCCCTTCCCCTCTTGATAAAATATGTGCCTTGGGAGTATAGTGTAGCTTTAGATGGCAAAATTGGATAGAAGCGATTAGTGGTAAGTGTAGGGAACATGAGCTTTGCTGTAAAAGGCTTTTTTAGTCGTCTGATTGAGCCTGAAGCTTTATCTATATTGACCAGAGTAAGTAATCTTCTCACCGAGCTAGAGGTAAAGTCTTATCTGGTTGGCGGGTTTGTGCGCGATGTGCTATTGGGAAGAGATACGGCTGATATAGATATTGCCATAGCTGCAGATGCGCTGGAGATTGCGCCTAAGGTAGCCACTGCCCTCGGTGGCAAGTATGTCCTGTTGGATGAGGCAAATAGGGTGGGGAGGGTGATTCTGGTTGATAAAGGAACGCCCCCAACTGGACACCAGTGGCAGCTTGACTTCTCCACATTTGAAGGCACTATCGAGCAGGACTTGGCGCAGCGCGATTTTACGATAGATGCCATGGCAGTTGACCTTAGTCAGGTTATTTCTCAATCTCCCGAGCTTATAGACCCGTTTAACGGCCGGGATGACCTTCACCAGGGTGTGGTTCGGGCGGTGGCTGAGTCAGCTTTTGAATCGGATGCGGCACGCTTAATACGAGCGGTGCGTTTGGCTGCCGAGCTTGGTTTTAGCATCCATGGTGAGACCGAAAATCTAATTCGGCGCTACTCTCATCTTATTACCAGTGTAGCCGGAGAGCGGCTAAGAGAAGAGCTACTTCCACTGCTGGCTATCCCTCGAGCTGGGCAAATTTTACTCTACCTTGATGAGTTAGGCTTACTAACGGCTATGATTCCAGAGTTGGCTCAGATGAAAAAGGTCGCGCAGCCCAAAGAGCACTTCTGGGATGTTTTTGACCATTCTATAGAGACAGTGGCTGTTGTTGACTTCCTGCTTAGGCGGGGAACCTGGGAGTATGCCAATGAAGAGGTGTTGGCGGTTGTCCCGTGGTCACCAATGCTGGCTCAGCACTTTGACCTTGAGGTTAGTCATGGCAGCACCAGGAGATTACTACTTAAACTGGCGGCACTTCTTCATGATATTGCCAAGCCTCAAGCTAAGACTATTGAGGCTAGTGGTCGGATGCGTTTCTTAGGGCACGCCAAGGAAGGAGCATCGATGGCGGCTAATATCATGGAAAGGCTAAGGTTCAGTGCTAAGGAAATAAAGCTGGTGGAAATTATGGTAAGGCATCACCTTCGCCCGATGCAGATGAGCCACGATGAACTTCCCACCCGCCGGGCTATTTATCGTTACTTTCGTGATACCGGGGATACTGGCATTGATATACTATTTTTGAGCCTGGTTGACCATCTAGCCACCAGAGGCCCACACTTGGAATTAGCTGAGTGGCGAGAGCATGCTCAAGTGGTAGAGTATATATTGACTCAGCGCTTTGAGCAGGAGAGCTTGGTTGTTCCGCCTAAGCTGGTTAATGGGCACGATTTAATCAATATCTTTGGTATGAGTCCCGGACCTAAAATTGGAGAAGTTCTGGAGGCAATGCGTGAAGCCCAAGCCGCAGGGGAGATAGCTACTAGGGAGGAGGCTCTATCCTATATAGATCACTTAATAGCTTCATCCCCTTCCAAGAGATAAATAACTTTAGGTTGAGAAATGATTAGGAAAAATACGCCGGTCTTGATAATTATATTGGCCCTCTTTGCCTTTGCCATCAGTGCTCTTATCTTCCCTTTGTTTGGCAGGGAAGCAATGCGGCTGGGACTTGATTTGCAGGGTGGCATCCATATGGTTTATCGGGCTGATTTATCCGCAGTGGAACCGGGTGAAGAGGCTGGTGTTATGGAGGGAGTGATAGCGGTTATCGGTAACCGAATCAACCCCCTGGGTGTAACTGAGCCCGTTATCCAGAAACAGGGTCAAGACCGCATACTGGTGGAATTGCCCGGACTCAGCATTACTGATAAGGAGAAAGAGCGCCTCTCACGCGTGGCGCTATTGGAGTTTGGGGAAGAGGTCGCCGATGATGAAGAGGCGAAATGGGAAAACGAACTGGGTAGATGGAAGCCAGCTACCGCAGTGATTGACGGTGAGGAGAGGGCGCTGACCAGCCGATACTTCAGAGAGAATACCTATGTAGATCGGGATAACCTGGGCAGAATACTGCTCATATTTGAATGGGATGAAGAAGGGGGCAGACTTTCGGAAGAAGTTACCAGTCGCCTGATAGATAAGCCTCTGGGGATATTTGAGGGCGGTGAATCATTACGGGGGGAAGATGACAGACCCATTGCCCCTGTTGTCCGCGCCGTCATTACCGACAGGGGGCAGATTGAAGGACTAAGTCTTAATGAGGCTACCGGCTTATCTCAGCAGTTGAACGCCGGCCGCCTGCCCGTGTCCCTGGAAATACTTTATGACCAAACGGTATCACCTATTCTGGGAGCTGATTTCGTCGATAGGAGTGTTAAGGCAGGGGTAATCGGCATAATATTGGTTATGCTATTCATGATTATTTACTACCGTCTGCCTGGAGTTCTAGCCAGCTTGGCCCTAATCTTTTATGGCTCATTAGTCTTAGCCATATTCAAGTTGATACCGGTCACCCTTACCCTGGCTGGACTGGGTGGCTTTGTCTTATCTATTGGTATGGCGGTAGATGCTAATGTGCTTATCTTTGAACGGATGAAGGAAGAATTTAGAACCGGCCGGGCACTAGGGGCAGCCATTGAGACTGGGTTCAATCGTGCCTGGACAGCAATCAGGGACAGCAATATAACCACCTTTATTGTTTGTGCCATTCTGTATTGGTTAGGTAGTAGTATTGTTGCCAGCGCGCCGGTAATGGGCTTTGCCTTAACCTTGTTTATCGGTGTGGCGGTAAGTATGTTTACCGCTATTGTGGTTACGCGAACCCTGCTGCGCCTATTCGTGGGTACGCGCCCGGCGCGGCGGGCTCGGCTATTTAGCCCATACTTGGGAAGGAAATAATGCTGAATATTATAGATAAAAGGTTCCGGCTCTTTGCTATTTCGGGTGTGGTCATCCTCATTGGTATTATTTCACTGGTGACCTTTGGTCTCAAATACGGGATTGAATTTAGCAGCGGCTCTATGATGACGGTGAGCTTTGAGCAGGAAGTAGACCAGGGTGATTTGAAACAGGAATTAGCCAGTTTAGGCTACGCCAATGCCATTGTCCAACACACTGGAGCCGGAGATTTTTTCATTCGGACACATGAATTAACTGGTGGGGATAAGGCAGCATTAGAGGATGCCTTAGCGGCTAAGTTTGGTCATCTCACCGAGACCGAGTTCTATTCAGTGTCGCCCATGATAGCTAGGGAGACAGCAAAGAATGCGGGGATTGCGGTCGCTATAGCTGCCATCGGCATACTACTTTATATCACCTGGGCATTTCATCGCATGCCAAAGCCCTTCCACTATGGCACCTGTGCCATAATCGCCCTGATACATGATACGCTGGTGGCACTGGGGGTTTTCTCCATTCTCGGTGCTATGTTAAACTGGCAGATTAACCTGATGTTCATTACCGGCATTCTGGCGGTTATTGGCTATAGTGTGAATAACACCGTGGTTGTTTTCGACCGGATACGTGAGAATTTGACATTGGGGGTTAGTCCCGACTTCGAGGTTACAGTTAATAATAGCCTGGTTGAGACTTTGAGTCGCTCGTTGAATACCAGTCTAACCACCCTATTGGTGGTATTGGCTCTGTTATTATTTGTTGGCGCGTCAATTCAGAATTTCGCGGTAGTGCTACTGATTGGCATTATTGCTGGAACCTTCAGCTCAATCGGCATTGCGCCATCCTTACTGGTGGTGTGGGAAAAGGGAGAGTGGGGCAGATTCGTGCGGTGGCTTCCTCTACCGGCAGTAAAAGGCAGGTGATAGGCAATGTTTTCCACCAGAAGTGGCGCGGCTAGACTTTCCCTTGTCGTCGTAATCGGGCTGATTGTGCTCAAGGTAGTGGTGGCGGTTCTAACCGGGAGCATCAGCATCCTGGCTCAGGCAGCGGATAGTTTCCTTGACTTGTTTGCCATAGTAGTTACCTTCTTTGCTATTAATATAGCCACCAAACCTGCTGATGAGGAGCACCCTTTCGGACATGGCAAAGTGGAGAACATCGCTGCCATAGTACAGGCGATGCTGATTTTTACTGCTGGCGGTTTAATAATCTATTCAGCAGTGCGCCGAATAATAGTAGGAGCGACCGTAGAGCTGACTGAAGCTGGGATAGGGGTAATGCTGGTTTCCATAATAGCCAGCATCTTTCTTTCCCGTCATCTGCTCAAGGTATCACGGACGGTAGATTCGGTAGCTTTACAGGCGACTGCCCACAATATTGCTGCCGATGTCTACTCTGCGGCGGCGGTGCTAGCCGGACTAATTGCTATACGCTTTACCGGACTCAATATTCTTGACTCTATCATTGCCCTATTAGTAGCTCTACTCATCCTAAAAGTGGCTTACGATGTATTGAGGCGGTCATTTGGCGGGCTGATTGATGTAAAACTGCCTGAGGCCGAAGAGAGTACTATAAAGTCATGTATTATGGAGCATGGTGGTGAGCTGGTCGGTTTCCATAAACTACGTACTCGTAAGGCGGGAAGCTGGCGCTTTATTGACCTCCACCTGGTAGTGCCTAAGTATGCCAATGTGGAACAAGCGCACAACCTCTGCGACCATCTGGAGCTGGATATAGAAACCAGGCTGTCTTATACCAGTGTGACTATTCACATTGAACCGTGTACCATAGAGTGTGATGAGTGCTCTGTTCCCTGTAGCCTGCGCGAGACGGGACCCTAAGGCAGGGCGTGTATTTCCTTTATCGTCTTAATTAGGTGGGTGATATCGGGGACAGCAATCCGGTATGGCGGTTGGCCCAGCCGGTCTTCAATCTCGGTGTTACCCAGTAGCACATCAAGGGTAGTTTTTACTGAAGCCGCCAGGGCGCTAAGATTGTAGCCGCCCTCTAAACTGAAGACCAGGCGACCATTACATAGCTCCTCAGCTAATTCCTTGATAATTTTTACCAATCGGGCGAAGCCGGAGACACTTACTTGCATCAGGGCTAGCTCGTCAGTCCAGTGGGGGTCATAACCAGCCGAGACCAGAATAAGCTGTGGCTTGAAACGCTTAGCCGCGGGTGCAACGATTTGGGCAAAGACCTGCTCGTATTCGGCATCACCACAGCCAGACGGCAGTGGTATATTGAGAGTAGTCCCCTCCGCCTCCCCGCTACCAGCTTCGCCAATGTCCCCTGTCCCCGGGTAGAAAGGATACAGGTGAGTCGATACATAGAGCACCTGCGGGTTATCATAAAAAGCTTCCTGGGTGCCATTACCATGATGCACATCAAAATCTATGATAAGAATGCGCTCCAGCCCATATCTAGCCAGAGCATATTTAGTGGCAATGGCCACATTGTTAAACAGGCAGAAGCCCATGGCTCGCTGTGGGGTGGTGTGATGTCCCGGCGGTCTAACCAGAGCGAAAGCACTGGCTACCTCTCCATTCATAACTGCCTCGGTTGCCTTAATGACACCACCCGCCGCATAAAGAGCGGCATCATAGGAGTTGGGCGACATTACCGTATCGGCATCAAGCCAGCCGCCGCCCTTCTGAGCTACCGCCTGAATATATGAGATGTACTGCTCGTGGTGCACCAGAGACAGCTCTTCAACGGTGGCGGGGCGGGGCTTGATGGGGGTTAGCTGCTGTTTAAGCCCGGTCTGTTCCAGGTGAGAGATGATTGCCTCTAACCTTCCGGCGTTCTCTACATGCTGCCCGGTGTCGTGCTTGAGGTAGATAGGGTCATAGACAAGTCCTACTTTCATCCTATTGCTCTCCACAGAATTAATCTAACTCGGATAATACCAGGTGTGAAGTTCGGCAGGCAATGGTAGTGATATGATTATTTATTAACCTCACCCCCTTTATCCCCCTCTCTTACCAACACTCCCCCTTCCCTTACAAAGGGAAGGGGGTCAGGGGGATAGGTTACCAAATTAATACAAAGCTAAACCACTATCTGTATACCGGAGACGATAAACCAACCGCCAAACCCTATGAGTAACAGGCTACAGGCAATAAACAGCCATTCGTGAAATTTTCGTCCCCAGAGCGAACGGGTTCGGTAAACCAGGTTTGAAACCAGCGAAAGCCAGACCAAATCAACCAGCCAGTGGGCAACAATAAATACCATCAATCCGGTTGTGCCGAAATCGAGGAATCTCATAATGAGCATACTGCCTATCGTCGCCCACCATACCAGGAAGAAGGGGTTAAAGCCACTGGTAAGAATGCCAGCAACAAAGGCATTATAGGGCAGATCCTTGCCCTGATGAACTACCTCGGTTCGGGCACGAAACATAGCGATACCGAGCCAGCAAATCATACCTCCACCGACAATACTCAACCCGAGCTGCACTGCGTTATTCTGAAAGAACGGGGCAAAGCCAAAGTATATGAGCAGTATCAGGGGGACTTCTATTACGGCATGCCCTAGAGCTATCCAGGTACCAGCCCATGGAGACCTATAGCTCTTGGCTAGAGTTACGGCAAACATAGGCCCGGGCGCCATTACCCCGGAGAGTGAGATGACGACAACACTTAACAGAATTGGAAGCATAAAAGTCCTTAAATTAGCGGGTCATTCCTGTAAAAATTAGATTTCTTTATTATAGCACTACTTATCTCTTATCTCCCACACTTTGCTTGAGTTGATAACTTTGATGAATTATACTGAGGCCGTAGAGACTTAGCTAAGACTTAATAGGGCGGGAGAGGTGTCGTTAGATTTAACCAAGGTAGTGTTGCAGGTTGGAGGTATGGTAGCCAGACTTAAGGCTGGCGTTGAGGAAAGGCGGAAGCATCTTCAGTATGCCTTGGAGATTGCCGGGGGTGAGGCCATTGACCTTGAATCCTTAAAAAGGAAGATAGCCGTCAGTAAGGGCAAGACCACCTGGTTGGTAGCTGGTCTGGTTGATGGGCTTGCCCAGCATTATGAAGCCCCGCCCCTCCCCCCGGAATTCACCGTTCTCGCCTCTGACGGCTCCCATATTGATGTTGACCGGCACCGGTCGACAAGGTGCTACCTGATAAATATCGGCACCGCCGTTCTTAATTATGGCGTCGCGCCTGATGCTATCCTTGACAGCTTTCCTCATCTCTATTCTGAGGATGAAGACCTGGTTATTATGCCAGTCGGAGTTAAGGGTCGCGAGCAACCCATTGAGGGGACACTTCTGGGTATCAAGCGCGCCGTGGAAGAATGCCGTCAGCTAGCCAAACTGGCGACGGAGCTACCCCAGGACAGCCCGAGTCTGGCACTGCTTGACGGCTCGCTTATTCTGTGGGGTCTGGAGGCTTACCCCGAGTTTGTCGCCGAGGCAATGCTGGACAGGGGCTTCCTCAGCTACCTTGAGGAGTTGAGGAAACTCAGCAGCAAGAGGCTTGCCCTGGCCAGCTATATCAGCTTTTCCCGTAGCACTGATGTGGTTAATGTGTTGCGACTTGCCATATGCCCTTATGAGCTTCCTGATTGCGACCGCTACTGCCCCACTGGGGAGAAGGACTGCGATAAGGTGGCTGGTGTTCGGGATAGGGAGCTGTTCTCAAATTTGCTGGGTCGGGGAGAAAGGTCAGCCGTCTTTATCAGCCAATCGTCGGTAGTCCAGAAGCGCTACGGTGCCCACCAGGTCTGCTTTTTCTACCTCAGGCTGGATGACGAAGTAGCCAGGGTTGAGCTTCCGCAATGGGTGGCAATGGATGAGGGCTTGCTTGGTCTGGTTCACAGCCTGGTTTTAGACCAGTGCCAGCGGGGGCAGGGGTATCCGGTGGCGTTAAGCGAAGCCCATGAGAAGGCGGTAGTAACCGGGGCGGATAGAGAGCAATTCTGGCAGCTGGTGGAATCATCTATGTTTGAAGAGCACATGCCCACCCCCACCTCCGCCAAGAGTTTTAGTAAAAGAACAAGGTGGGTTTAGCATTATGTTTGACCTCACCCTCTGTGTCCCCCTCTCCTTAAAAGGAGAGGGGGAGTAGAGGTTTTGAAGGGGCTTTGCCCCTTTAGGCTGCCATTTAAATAGGATTTATTAAAACAGGAGGCAAAATAAATGGGAACCAAGGGGAGAAGGAATGTGAAGAAGCCTAAGCAGCAGAAGGATAAGAAGGAAAAGAAGAAATAGGAAACGAGAGAGTCAAAGAGAGGCGAAGCCTCTCTTCTATACCCCTCCCCCTCTCCTTTGAAGGAGAGGGGGATTAAGGGGGTGAGGTTAGTAAAGTAAAATGGCTGAACTATCAGACAGAGTTGGTGAGGTTATTGCGGCCAGCACTACCGACTTCGTGGCGCAGTGCTACGAGCTTTACCAGTCGCCGCCTCTGGGCAGTCTGGTGAAGACCAGAGACCAGGACGTGGAGCTGTATGGCATTGTCTATAATGCTACCACCACCAGCCTTGAGCCGGGTCGGCGCCCCATTGCCCGGGGTAAGGACGAGGTCGCTGAAGAGGAAGTCTACCGCACAAGCCCTCAACTCTTAAAACTACTCAGAAGCGAATTCAGTGCTTTAGTGGTCGGGCACCGGCAGGGTGACAAACTGTATCACTACCTGCCGCCAAAGCCGGCTCGGATACATGGCTTTGTTTACCTGTGTCCCCTCGAGGAAGTGAAAGAGTTCAGCCAGTCTTTTGATTTTCTCAATATACTGGTTAACACCCGCCTTCCCGTTTCTGTGGATGAGATTGTGGCGGCTTCGCTGCGCCAGATGAGTCAGGCATACGAAGACCCTCGCGCCTTTTTGGTCGCCGCCGGTAAGGAGTTAGCCATATTGCTTAGTGGCCAGTTCAACCAGCTCAAGGCTATCCTGGGGAGGATTAGACAATGAATGAGACTGAGCGACTGGGTATTGTTACCTCCGG
>Ga0209978_10000258_pt1 | contig 18511 bp, 30 predicted proteins | sample BentaG_FD_182805 | JGI IMG/M metagenome (GOLD analysis project Ga0209978, IMG submission 182805) | Deep subsurface microbial communities from South Atlantic Ocean to uncover new lineages of life (NeLLi) - Benguela_00093 metaG (SPAdes)... | ecosystem: Environmental > Aquatic > Marine > Oceanic >... | reverse complement strand
ATGGCTAATCAGAGGATAAGGATACGGCTTAAGGCTTACGACCACAGGATGCTCGACCAGTCTCTAAAGGAGATCGTAGCAACGGCTAAGAGGACTGGAGCGAAAATTTCAGGACCGATTCTGTTACCGACTAAAATTCGCAAGTATACGGTTCTCAGGTCCACGAATATAGACAAGAAGTCGAGGGAACAGTTTGAAATGCGAATTCACAAGAGGCTTGTGGACATACTTGAGCCACTTCCTCAGACAATAGACGCGCTTATGAAATTGAATCTTCCGGCTGGGGTAGATGTAGAGATAAAACTTTAAGAAAATAGCAAGGAAGGATGTGGAGTAAATGATGGTAGGAATTCTTGGTCAGAAAGCGGGAATGTCTCAGGTCTTTTCTGAGAAAGGGGAAGCTCTCCCTGTTACAGTGATTAAGGCAGGTCCCTGTTTCGTAGTACAGAAGAAGAGCGATTCAAAAGAAGGTTATAATGCTATCCAGATAGGCTACGGTGAAAGAAAACAAAAAAGCTTAAATAAACCAAAGAGAGGCCATTTTGAGAAAGCAAGGGTTAGACCTCTGAAATATTTGAGGGAATTTCGCGTTCATAATGTGGACGAATATCAACTTGGTCAGGAGATCCGGGTAGACATCTTTAAAGTTGGAGACTATGTAGATGTCAAGGGCACCTCAAAAGGTAAGGGCTTTGCGGGTGCTGTAAAGCGTTGGGGATTTAAAGGTGGCCCTGCTTCTCACGGTTCCAGGCAGCACAGGAGGGTTGGTTCGATTGGCGGAAGTTCATTCCCCGCGCGAGTTTTTCCTGGAACTAAGATGGCTGGAAGGATGGGTGGAAGTTCGAGCGTGGCGAAGAGACTGGAAGTGGTAAAGATTATCCCAGAAGATAATCTAATTTTAGTTAAGGGAGCTGTCACCGGGGTTAAGAAAGGCCTGGTTGTCATATCGAAAAGCAAGAAAAAGGAGAAACAGAGCTAAAGGATCACATGTAGAGAAGAGGGAATTAATGCCAGAAGTGGATGTACTCAACTCTAAAGGAAAAAATGTGGGTAAGATTAGCTTGCCCGATGAAATTTTTGGCCAGAAGGTCAATCTAGGATTGGTTCATGAGGCTTTGGTCAGTCAGTTGGCAATGGCCAGGCAGGGGACAGCTTCGACCAAGACGAGAGCAGAGGTTTCGGGGGGTGGGGCTAAACCCTGGCGGCAAAAAGGCACAGGCAGGGCACGGGCTGGAAGTAATCGATCACCTCTCTGGCGGCACGGAGGGGTTGCCTTTGGCCCAAAACCACGTTCATACAGGATAGCTTTTCCCAAAAAAAAGAGAAGAAAAGCCATAAAACAGGTCTTATCAGAAAAAATACGTGAAAATAGACTTAAAGTTATAGATTCGTTGATGCTGGAAGAGGGAAAGACTAAGAAAGCAAAAGCGCTATTGGAAAAGATGGGCGCCTTGGTGGGGACTCTGCTAATTGCAAAAGGTAGGGATGCAAATTTGTCGAGGGCCTTCGCTAATTTACCTAAAGTTAAATTGATTCCTGTTGAAAGTATCAATATACACGATCTCTTAAATTATGAGAAAATAATTATTGCTCGCGATGCCATAGGAGCTATTGTGGAGGGGTTATCCTGAATGTTCGATCCATATCAGATAATCAAGGGCCCATTGGTAACGGAGAAATCTACGGCTCTTCGGGGAGAGGAGAACAAGTACAGTTTCTTTGTATCTCTTAGGGCCAGTAAGACTGAGATTAAGAAGGCCGTTGAAGAGCTTTTCAAGGTGAAAGTGGTTAAAGTAAACACGTTCAATCTCAAAGGGAAAAAGAAGAAACTGGGAATTCACCAAGGATATACACCGAGAAGAAAGAAAGCAGTGCTTACCCTTAAATCGGGGGATACTATAAGAATGTTTGAAGGGGCGTAAAATTATTTCCGGGATTTGGTTCGGCTCGCCGGAGAATTCTGTTAAAGGGGAAAGAGATGGCAATAAAGAAATATAAACCCACATCGCCAGCTCGGAGGTCAGCCGTAAGAGTGGCGACAGATGAAATTACCAAAACCGAGCCGGAGAAATCGCTAACTGTTGGTCTCCGTTCCCATGGAGGAAGGAATGCTTCTGGACGGATTACGGTGAGGCATAGGGGAGGCGGACACAAACGAGGGTATAGAATTATCGATTTTAAGAGAGATAAGTTTAACATCCCGGCCAAGGTTACGGCTATAGAATATGATCCCAATCGTTCTTGTCGAATTGCTCTTTTGCAATATGCTGACGGGGAGAAGAGATATATCCTTCAGCCTCTCGGCCTGCGAGTGGGTGATACTGTTGAGAGTGGAGATTCTGTCCCTATCGGTACAGGCAACAGTCTCCCCTTAAGAAACATTCCAGTGGGCTCGATGGTTCATAATATTGAGTTAAGACAGGGTTCTGGTGGCCAGTTGGCTAGAAGTGCCGGGTCATCTGCCCAGATAATTGCTAAAGAAGACAGATTTGCTCAATTGAAACTCCCTTCTGGAGAAATTCGACTTGCGCTTCTCGATTGTAGAGCTACTATTGGGCAATTGGGAAACATTGAACATGGAAGTATTAAGTTGGGGAGTGCAGGAAGCAAGCGCCGTCTGGGCATTCGACCAACAGTGAGGGGAGTAGCAATGAATCCGGTCGACCATCCGATGGGAGGGGGCCGGGGGAAGAGCAAGGGCCGTAATTTACCTCGTTCCCCGTGGGGACAACTATCTAAGGGCTTGAAAACGAGAAAAAAGAAGAAATCTGACATACTAATTTTGAAAAGGAGAAAGTATAAAGGTGTCTAGGTCTACAAAAAAGGGTCCCTATGTGGACGAGAATCTTCTCAAAAAGATTCAAGAGATGAATGCCTCCGGTCAAAAGAAGGTAATAAAAACCTGGGCAAGAAGTTCGGTAATAACTCCAGAATTTGTTGGGCATACCGTGGCAGTTCATAATGGAAAGAAGTTCATTCCTATCTATTTAGCTGAGAATATGGTGGGGCATCGGTTAGGAGAGTTTGCTCGCACCAGATTTTTTAGGGGCCATGGTGTCGCCCATACTAAAGAGGTCACGGCGCTGGCTTAAAATATGGAGGTCTGAAGTGGCAACAAGGGCGGTCGCCAGATTTGTAAGGTTAGGCCCCAGGAAAGTTGGCCAAGTCTTAGATTTGATTCGAGGTAAAGGGGTATCGGAGGCCTATCAAATTTTAAAATTTACTCCCCGCCGGTCGGCTAAGGCTGTGGAGAAGGTATTGAAGTCAGCAGTCGCTAATACTCGAACACCTGGAGACGAACCGAATCTATATATCGCAGAAGCTTATGTTGGACAAGGCCCTGTCTTAAAACGTATCAGGCCCAGGGCCATGGGTCGAGCAGCGATCTATCGAAGGAAAACTTGCCATATTTATATAGTTGTGGAAAGGCGTAAGGTTTTAGCAAGGGGGTAGAAAGTTGGGGCAAAAAGTTCATCCGGTTGCAAGTCGTCTTGGTTTCATTAAGACCTGGGATGCAAAATGGTTTGGGGGAAAGAACCTTCGCCGTATGCTTCACGAAGATATAGCTCTAAGGGAGTTTATCAAAAAGAAGCTTCATCAAAGTGGAGTGGGCAAAATAAAAATCGAACGGGCCGGTAAATCTTTGCGAGTGGATATCCATACGGCAAGGCCGGGACTGGTGATTGGCAAGAGAGGTGCTGATATTGAAAATTTAAGAACGGACCTAGAAGAAATGACAGATCAGAAGGTCTTTATTAACATTATCCCCATAAAGAAACCTGAAATGGACGCTCAGGTTGTGGCTGGAGGGATCGCGATGCAGTTGGAGAAGAAGATGCCTTATCGGAGAGTAATGAAGAGGGCAATTTCGCGAGCAATGGAAAGCGGAGCAGGGGGGATTAAGGTATGCATTAGTGGTCGCCTTGGTGGTGCAGAGATAGCCCGTACCGAGTGGCTGAAAGAGGGACGTATTCCCTTGCAGACTTTTCGAGCCGATATCGATTATGGCTTTGCCGAAAGCTTTACCACATATGGTCAAATTGGAGTTAAGATCTGGATCTTTAAGGAGGAGGTTGGCGAACCTGCTCATAAGGAAGAGAAGGAAAAAGTAGAACAGAGTCAAAAAGATGAGGTGAAGACAGATGCTAATGCCCAAGAAAGTTAAGTATCGCAAGGCGCAGCGTGGAAGGAGGAAGGGCATAGCTTTACGCGGAAATAGGATAAATTTTGGCGAGTTTGGATTACGGGCTCTTGAACCGGCTTGGCTTTCAGCCCAACAGATTGAGGCTGCGCGAGTGGCTTTGACTCGCTCTTTAAAGAGAGGAGGAAAGGTTTGGATTAGAATTTTTCCGGACAAGCCGGTTACCAAGAAACCAGCAGAGACCCGGATGGGAAAGGGGAAGGGTGCCCCGGCCGGGTGGGTAGCTGTGGTCAAGCCTGGAAGGGTCCTCTTTGAAATCGAGGGAGTCGGACGTCCTCAGGCAGAAGCCGCGATGAACTTGGCCAGTCATAAGTTGCCGATAAGGACGGCATTTTTAGCAAGGGGAGAATGACAAAATTTCTAATGTTCGAAAGGGCTAACGGGAAACGAAGATGAAAGCGAGCAAATTGCGAGAGCTGAGTGTGGCCGAATTGGAGCAGAAGTTGAACGAGATTATGCAGAAACTATTTCAGTTAAAATTCAAAAATGCCTCAGGTCAATTGAAGAATCCGCTGGAGATCAGGCTACTCCGCAGGGACATTGCACGGGTTAAGACAGTTCTGGCAGAAAGGGAACTGTCTAAAGAAAAAGAAGACTAAAGGAGAAAGGATGGCAGAAGGTCGAGGAAAACGCAAGATCAGGATTGGTGAAGTGGTCAGTGATAGGATGGAGAAGACCAGAGTAGTAGTAGTGGAGAGATTGCTTAGGCATCCTCGGTATCAAAAAATTATCAAAAGAAGAAAGAAATTTATGGTGCATGACCCCAAGAACGAATTGCACATAGGAGATAAGGTGAGAATTGCTGAAACCAGACCCTTGAGTAAAAGGAAGAGATGGCGAGTTCTGGAAATTATGAAAAAGGCAGAGAGAATCTAATATGATACAGGTGCAGACGAGATTAAATATAGCTGACAATACTGGAGCAAGAAAAATTGCTTGCATAGGAGTCTTAGGCGGAACGAAGAAGAGATATGCAAGGGTGGGCGATATAATTAAGGCTTCAGTAAAAGATGCTTTGCCAGACGCTACGATTAAGAAGGGGGAGGTTGTGAGGGCAGTGATTGTTAGAATGAAGAAATGGATGCGCCGACCTGATGGTTCCTATGTCAAATTTGACGAAAACGGCGCAGTAATTGTGGATGCTAACAACGAACCCATGGGGACTCGAATTTTTGGGCCAATTGCTCGTGAGCTGAGAGATAAGGGATTCACTAAGATAATCTCTCTGGCTCCTGAAGTAGTATAATATTAGATTGTTCATATCATATACCAAGAGAATTGATGTGTTGACAATTAAAAAGAAGGATAAGGTAGTAGTAAAGACGGGTAAAGACAAAGGCAAAAGTGGTGAAGTCCTGAAGGTGTTTGCCGAGACTTCTCGAGTAGTAGTAAGCAAGATAAATTTTATAAAGAGGCATGCCCGGCCAACACAGACCACGCCTGGGGGGATAACAGAGAAAGAATCTCCAATTCATATCTCCAATGTACAGTTGATTTGCCCTAAATGTAACCAGGCTACCCGAGTAAAGATAGACCGCCTAAGCGATGGTAAGAAGATAAGGATTTGTCGAAAATGCGGAGAAATGATAGTGTAAGCAACTACATAATTATAAATTATTAGGTATGAATTATGAATTTTGAATAAAACTTCGCTTTGGTTGGTCGCTTAAATCGTAATCTATAGGGCATAATTAATAATTCTTTCCTGAAGGAAAGAACGATGGCGAGATTAAGAGAATTATATAAGAAAAAGATTGTTCATGAACTGATGAAACGTCTGAAATATGAGAATATTATGGAAGTGCCCAGACTAGATAAGATAGTAATCAATATAGGTGTTTCGGCAGCAAAGGAGGATATCAAGGTTTTGGACGAAGCAGTGGAAGAGTTGGCAGCAATAACAGGACAGAAGCCTATTGTGACCAGGGCAAAAAAGTCGATTTCCAACTTCAAACTTCGTAAGGGAATGCCGATAGGCTGCAAAGTTACCCTCCATGGAATTATGATGTACGAGTTTCTGGACCGTTTGATCAATGTTACAGCGCCCAGGGTTCGTGATTTTCGGGGAATCTCTCCTGATGGATTCGATGGCCAAGGAAATTATAATCTGGGAATTCAAGAACATATAATTTTTCCTGAGATTAATATAGATAAGGTCGGTAAAATCAAGGGAATGAACGTGAGTATAGTAACCACAGCCAAAAATAGAGATGAGGCATATGAGTTATTAAGTCTTTTCGGTATGCCTTTTCGAAAGGAGGGGTGATAGAATTTAAAAATAGCTTGTTCATCACTGAGGAATTTTTTAACGCCAAAAAACTTCGGACTCTGCAGAGCGCAAATCAAAACTCCTCCCCCCGATAAATCGGGGGTCGCTGGAGCGACGAATAAGGAGCTCCGTGTTAGCGACGGGCGCGAGATGGTGAGCGCCCCGGGGAAAACAGAGAGTCCCGATTATATCGGGACGAACAGCCGATTTACATAAGGAGGAATTTTTTGGCAAAGAAAAGTTTAATTGCTAAGGCTAAACGGCCACCAAAGTTTATTACAAGAAAATATAATCGGTGCCGTCTTTGTGGTAGGGCGCGAGGATATATGCGCGACTTTGCGCTGTGCAGGATATGTTTCCGTAAATTGGCGCGCCAGGGGGAAGTCCCAGGAGTGTTAAAATCCAGCTGGTAAAAGGAGGAAATAGATTGTCCATCTCTGATCCTGTTGCAGATCTGCTTACTAGGATTCGCAATGCCAATCAGAAGATGAAGGGGAAAGCGGATATTCCCGCATCAAAGTTAAAAGAGAAAATAGTAAAAGTTTTGAAGGAAGAAGGGTATATAGCTAACTATAAGTTTATCTCAGATCGCAAACAGGGGATTTTGAGAGTTTATCTCAAGTATGCCCCCAGCCAGGAGAAGATTATTAAGGGTCTGAGGCGAATTTCTCGGCCCGGGATGAGGGTTTATTGCAGGGCTGACGAGCTTCCCAGAGTGTACAGGGGACTTGGTATAGCCGTTATTTCAACTTCTCAGGGAGTGATGACTGATAAGAAGTGTCGGGAAGCAAACCTTGGCGGAGAAGTAATCTGTTATGTTTGGTGAAAGGGATGTCTAGGATAGGTAGAAAACTGATTGCAGTGCCAGATGGAGTGGAAGTAAAAATAAGCGATGATCTCGTCGAAGTGACTGGCCCTTTAGGAAGACTAACCCAGAAAATTTATCCCAAAATAAAAGTTACCAAAAGGAATGGTCAAGTTTTTGTAGAAAGGCTTTCGGATAATAAATACTATCGCTCGCTCCATGGATTGACTCGCAGTCTTATTAATAATCTGATCATAGGAATAACCAAAGGTTTTCGGAAAGAACTGATTATTACAGGTATGGGTTATCGAGCACAGTTAGAGGGTAGAGTCTTAAATTTACAGTTGGGTTATTCCCATCCTGTAAAATTTCCGTTACCCGAGGGAATTGAGGTAAAAGTGGAAAAGCAGACGCAAATTGCGGTATCCGGGATTGATAAGCAACTGGTGGGTGAAGTTGCTGCTAAGATAAGGAGGTTCAGACCACCTGAGCCTTATAAGGGGAAGGGGATACGATATATAGATGAACAGATCAAAAGGAAAGTCGGGAAAGCTGCCGCAGTAAGTGGTGAGGCTCCTAAATGAGGGAAATAGTTTGGTTTCTCGTTCGGTTCGTAGAAAAAGAAGACACCTGAGAGTAAGAAAGAAGGTTTTCGGAATGAGCGATCATCCTAGATTATGTGTCTACAGGAGCTTACGACACATTTATGCCCAAATAGTAGATGATCAGCTTGGTAAGACCATTGTGGCAGCCTCCACGCTCTCTCCTGAAATCAAGAAGAAAGTTGAGAAATTGAAGAAAGGCCAAGCGGCAGCTCTGGTGGGAGGACTAATCGCTGAGAAGTCGAAAGTCGTGGGTGTTAACAGAGTGGTGTTCGACAAGGGTGGATACGGTTACCATGGGAGAGTAAAGAGTCTGGTTGAGGCTTGCCGCAAAGGCGGATTAGAGTTTTGAAAAATAGTTTGTTCATCGCTAGGGAATTTCTTAACGCCAAAAAAGTTCGGACTCTGCAGGGCGCAAATCAAAACTCTCCCGATAAATCGGGATCAAACAATGATTTGCTTGAAAGAGAATGAGTCGTCCTCGTTTTTTGGCTAAAATTCCCAGAGCTCTTCACAAATTGCACAAATTGAATTTGTGCCTACAAGAGGATGGATTCGAAATTTTGTAGGCACGATTTCAAATCGTGCAGGTTTTGATAGAGGAGATAGATTGGCAAGGATGAGTGCAGAAGGGTTGGAACTGAAACAGATAGTTGTAAGTGTCAATAGAGTGGCTAAAGTAGTTAAGGGAGGTAAACGGTTTGGCTTTACCGCGCTGGTAGTTGTAGGGAATGGGAATGGTTATGTGGGATGTGGGATGGGCAAGGCGAGAGAAGTTCAAGCTGCTATTCAGAAGGGTACTGCAAGAGCCGAAAAGAACCTCATTGCTGTTCCCCTGAATGGCACCACAATTCCTCATGAGGTAATCGCTCGCTTTGGGGCTGGTCGGGTGCTGTTAAAACCTGCTAGCCCGGGGACTGGGATAATAGCGGGCGGTCCGGTAAGGGCAGTAGTGGAAGCAGTGGGCATAAAGGATATTCTGACTAAATCGCTTAGGTCGAATAATCCAGTCAATGTAGTCTATGCTACAATGAAAGGACTTGAAAGTCTAAGGACGAAGGACAAAGTTGCAGAACTGCGGGGCAAAAAGATAGAAGAATTATGACCCCATTAGAAATTCCATTTCTAAAAGGGTAAAGGAAAAAGGAATGGACTTGTCGAAACTCACTCCCGACATCGGCAGTAGACACAAGAAGAGGATAGGCCGGGGCCCGGGTTCAGGCCACGGTGGCACAAGCTGTCGGGGAACTAAAGGGCAGAGAAGCCGATCAGGGGGAGGAGTACGCCTCGGTTTCGAAGGAGGTCAGATGCCACTTATTCGGCGTCTTCCCAAGAGGGGATTTACCAGGATCTTTAAGCAGGAGTATAACATAGTGAATCTTAGAAGTCTTGAGGAGAAGTTTAATGATAATGAGGAAGTTACCCCTTCTAGCCTTAAAGAGAGGGGATTAATAAAAAAGGACTTGCCGATAAGGATTCTGGGAAGTGGGGAGATAACAAAAAGGTTGAAGGTAAAAGTGGCTGGCTTCAGCAAAAGTGCCAGAGAGAAGATTTTAAAAGCCGGTGGCACTGTTGAAATTTTAGCGAGATAGGAGAATTGGTAATGTTTAAGGGCGTGACTGATATTTTCAAAATACCAGAATTGAAGAAGAAGATACTATTTACTCTGGGAATTTTAGCAGTATACAGGGTGGGAGCAGCTATTCCTACTCCAGGAATCGATGCTTCAGCGTTGAAAGCTTTTTTTGAAACTCAAAGGGGAACTCTATTCGGCTTTTTAGATATGTTCTCCGGAGGGGCTCTCAACAGGCTGTCTATTTTCTCTTTAGGTATTATGCCCTACATTAACGCTTCTATTATTATGTCTCTTTTACAGACAGCCGTTCCCTATCTTGAGAGACTGTCAAAAGAGGGAGAATTCGGTAGAAGAAAGATCACTCAGATAACTCGTTACAGCACAGTGTTCATAGCCGCTGTTCAAGCTTTCGGATTGACTTTCTGGATGCAATCGATGAAAGCGCCAAATGGGGCTGCTATTGTCAAGAATCCTGGCCTCAGTTTCCAAATGATAACTATTTTGACTTTAATAACCGGGACTGTCTTTATTGTGTGGCTTGGAGAGCAGATTACGGAAAGGGGTGTGGGTAACGGGATCTCCCTTATTATCTTTGCCGGTATCGTAGACCGGTTGCCGGTAGCGGTGGGAAATGTCTTTCGTCTGTTCCGAATTGGAGAGATGCAACTCTATCACGTCGTACTTTTGGCAGCATTAGTATTTGCTATCACTGCCAGCGTAGTCTGGGTGGAACAGGCTCAGAGAAAGATTAGAGTAGAGTATGCCAAAAGGATTGTTGGACGCAAGATGTATGGAGGCCAGAGCACATTCCTTCCTCTCAAGGTAGACCAATCGGGAGTAATTGCGGTCATCTTTGCTGTGGCTATAATGATGTTTCCAGCAACCGTTGCTCAATTTTTTCCCAATGTAGGCTTTATGCAGAAAGTTGGTGGCTTCCTGCGACCTGGCCACTGGGTTTATACAGTTATGTATGGTGGTTTGATTATATTCTTCTGTTACTTCTATACGGCAATTACATTTAATCCCAATAATCTGGCTGAGAATATGAAGAAGTGGGGTGGTTTTATTCCGGGGATAAGGCCTGGACAACCGACAGCTTCCTATATTGACCGGGTATTGACCAGAATTACTCTGGCAGGCGCGTTATTTGTGGTCTGTATTGCGATTCTCCCAGAATATCCTATAAGCTGGGTTAATGCTCCTCGCAGTCTTGCCTTTATCTTCGGAGGAACCGCAATATTGATTGTGGTCGGTGTTGGTTTGGACACTATAGGACAGATAGAATCTCATCTGATTATGCGTCATTATGAAGGGTTTATGAAGAAGGGAAGAATAAAAGGAAGATACTTTAACATTAGGTAAAGCCCGTTAGAAATCAAAGATTTCTAAACTGCATAAGCCTCGTTATAAACTTTGCTTTACAACCTTTGAATAGGATGTTTCTAACGGGGTAAAGTTCAAGCGTAATTGAGATTTTTCGGTTATGAGATTGGTTCTTTTAGGTGCTCCTGGGAGTGGTAAGGGCACCCAGGCGAAGAGGCTTGCAGAAAAATATGGTCTTCCTCATGTTTCAACTGGAGACATCCTGCGAGTGGGTTTTGGAGAAGGGGCTTACATAGATAGAGAAACTCGAGAGGTTGTCCGCTCAGGTGGGCTGGTTCCTGACAGGATTGCTGTGGAAATCGTAAAGAAGAGACTGGAAGAAGAGGATTGTCGGAAAGGATTCATTTTGGACGGTTTCCCCAGGACACTTGCCCAGGCGGAATCGTTAAATGGTTTTTTCAAAGAGAGCAATAGGGCGATCGATCGCGTTATTTACTTGGAGCTAAGTGAGCAGGAGGCAGTTAAACGGTTGAGTGGCAGGAGGATTTGTCCTCGGTGTGGAGCCACTTTCCATTTGGTCTTTAATCCACCACGTATTCCCGGTTTATGTGACCAATGTAGGGCCAGATTGTCCCAGCGCGAAGATGATAGTGAACTCACGGTAAGAGAGAGGATGAAGACTTATCAGAAGGAGACATACCCTCTTATTGAATATTATCAAAGTCGTGGTCTCTTAGCGAAAATTGATGTCAATAGGGGCATAGAAGAAGTTTTCGAAGACTTATGTAAAGTGCTGGATGGTGGTAATTGAAGGCGAAAAGGTTCGGTTAACTGTATATGATTATATTGAAGTCGGCTAAAGAAATAGAAAAAATGGGGAGAGGTGGCCAAATTACTGCCCAGGTCTGTCAGAAATTAACAGAAAGGGTAAAGCCCGGAGTAACTACAAAGGAGTTGGACAGAATTGCTTCCACGTTAATAAGAATGTATAGAGCCGTTCCAGCGTTTCTGGGTTTTCGAGGGTTTCCAGCCTCCATCTGTACTTCGGTTAATGACCAGGTAGTTCATGGGATTCCTGGAAGCTACAGGTTGCATGAGGGAGATATTATCAGCATCGACTTCGGAGTTCTTTACCTTGGTTACTATACTGACATGGCCGTAACTCTACCTGTGGGAAATATATCCGGAGATGCCCAAAGGTTGATACTGGTTACTAAAAGTGCTTTAACTTCTGGAATTACTCAAATGGCCCCGGGTAGAAGACTCTACGATATATCTGCAGTAATTCAAGAATGTGCCGAAATTAACGGGTTCTCTGTGGTTAGGGACTTAGTAGGCCACGGAATTGGACAGAAAATGCATGAGGAACCCCAAATTCCCAATTTTGGGAAGAGGTCTACCGGTCCCTGCTTGAAGGCAGGAATGGTCTTTGCGCTTGAGCCTATGGTTAATATGGAAGGATATGGGGTAAAAACCCTTGAGGACCACTGGACAGTTGTTACTGCTGATGGGAGTTTATCTTGCCATTTTGAACATACTGTAGCAATTACAGATAACGGCCCTGAGATACTTACGGAACTGCATTAGTTATTTTTGGGAGGGGCTATGCCTAAGGAAGAAAAGATTGAAGTAGAAGGGACAGTCATCGAAGCTTTACCTAATGCTATGTTCAGAGTTGAACTGGAGAACGGTCACCGGATTTTAGCTCACATTTCCGGCAAGATGAGGATGCACTTTATTAAGATACTGGCTGGGGATAAGGTTAAGGTAGAACTTTCTCCGTACGACTTAACTAGAGGAAGGATAGTTTATCGCCGTAAATAGAGGTTCTCAATGAAGGTAAGGGCGTCCATTAAACCGATATGTAAGAAATGTAAAATAATTAAGAGAAAAGGAATAGTAAGGATAATCTGCACCAACCCAAGACATAAACAGAGGCAAGGATGAGGGGGAAAGGAGTAGCCTATGGCTCGTATAGCAGGAATTGAATTGCCTTCGCAGAAGAGAGTTGAAATTGGTTTAACTTACATTTGTGGAATTGGGAAGAGTTCGTCCAATGAGATTCTCTACGAGGCAGGAGTCAACCCTGATACCAGAGTAAAGGACCTGACCGAAAGTGAAATTAACACCATACAGACAATAATCCAGAGGAATTTCAGAGTAGAAGGGGAGCTTCGGCGAATTGTTCAGGGGAACATTAAGAGATTGATTGATATCGGGTCCTATCGAGGTCTTCGCCACCGTCGTGGATTGCCAGCGCGGGGTCAAAGGACAAAGACTAATGCTCGTACCAAGCGGGGCAGAAAGAAGACAGTTGGTACTGTCAAAAAAGAGGCGAAGGAGGAGAAAGGATAAGATATGGCTGAGAAAAGAGCTAGTCCACCCAAAAAGGTTTATCATAGGGAGAAATTGGGAAAGAATGTCCTTGAAGGCAGGGCATATATTCAGGCTACCTTTAATAATACCTTAATTACCATAACTGATAAAAGCGGAAACGCTATTGCACAGGGTTCAGCTGGAGTCTCAGGCTTTAAGGGAGCCCGTAAGGGAACTCCCTTCGCTGCCCAATTGGCGGCCACAGCTACTGCCAGAAAGGCAATTGAGCAGGGTATGAAGCAGGTTGCTGTCTTCGTGAAGGGACCCGGGTCGGGGAGGGAAACAGCTATCCGCTCCCTACAATCCGCAGGATTGGAAATTACCAGCATTAAAGACGTAACGCCAATTCCCCATGACGGTTGCCGCCCACCAAAACAGAGAAGAGTGTAAAGCATAATTATATAGCCTGTGGCAAAAGTCGCTCCAGGCCAATGGCTACACAGATTTTGAAAACCTGCCTGCTGCAGGCAGGGATCACGTAGGTTTTTGCCACGAGTATTTAATCTGTGGAATATAAATTTTAATCGCTGTAATCAAGGGCGAAGTTTTGCGAACCCCTATAATTATCCGAAGGAGGTTATGGTGGCCAGATATCGAGGTCCAGTATGTAAATTGTGTCGCCGGGAAAATGTAAAATTGTTCTTGAAGGGAGAGAGATGTTTTACTCCTAAGTGTGCAATTGAGAGGCAGGGTTCTGCTTCAGGGGGACGTAGACAGAGGGCCCAGAGATTATCCAAGTATGGGATACAACTAAGAGAGAAACAGAAGGCCCGGCGAATCTCGGGAATTCTGGAAAAACAGTTTCGTAAATATTTTAAAATAGCAAAACACAAGAAAAGGTTACCAGGTGAAGATCTTCTGAGGCTATTGGAATGTAGGCTTGACAATATCGTTTTTCGTCTCGGATTTGCTTCCTCTAGAAATCAGGCCCGTCAGTTAATTCGGCACCGACATATCAGAGTGAATGGACGGTGTGTCGATATTCCATCTTATCAGGTGAGGGTTGGTGACAGAATCTCTTTGGGTGAGAAGAGTAAAAACCTGGAAATTGTCAAGGTTGCGCAGGAAAAGGCTAAGGAGCGGGGCATTCCAGCTTGGATAGAATTCGAGCAGTCGACCAATACCGGGACAATATTAGAGCTTCCTAAAAGGGAAGAAATTTCTATTCCAGTTCAAGAACACCTAATTGTGGAATTATATTCTAAGTAGAACTATGATTTATGAGTTATGAAGGAAAGCCCAGTGCAAATTTTGTTTTTTTGAATTTTAATTTATTGTAATTTGCAGATCATAATTCATAAATCATAATTCTTAAGGGGGGTAATATGAGGCTTAAAGATTTCGAGATGCCAAAAAGACTTATCTGTGATGAAGAGACGAGCAGTGATAGTTATAGCAAGTTTACTGCTGAGCCGTTCGAAAGGGGGTACGGGCATACGATTGGAAATTCGCTACGCAGGATCCTGCTTTCTTCGTTGGAAGGTGCAGCAGTTACTGCGGTGAAAATTAAGGGAGCGATGCATGAGTTTTCCACGATCCCAGGGGTTGTTGAAGATGTTACTCAGATAATCTTAAATTTGAAGTCTCTCAGGTTCAAACTTTACAGTGAAGGGCCAGAAAAGATATATTTAAATGCAACAAAAAAAGGAGAAGTAGCGGCAAAAGACATTAAGTTGAACAGTAACATCGAGGTCTTAAACCCAGCTGCCCATATAGCCACTCTCGACAGAGATACCAACCTGGAGATGGAAATAGAAGTTTCTAAGGGTCGCGGATACTTGCCTGCTGAGCAGAACCCCCACGCTGGTCAACAGCTGGGAATGATATCTGTTGATGCAATTTTTACTCCGGTCTTAAAAGTAAACTATAATGTTGAAAATGCGCGAGTGGGACGATCGATAGATTACGATAGATTGATTCTGGAAATATGGACTGATGGCAGCGTAAGGCCGGTTGATGCTTTAGCTTATGCAGGCAAAATTTTGAAAGATTCGCTGAATATATTTATCAATTTTGAGGAGCAACCCGAGGAGGAAGAGAAACCGCCGGAGAAAGAGAAGTCTGAGGAAGTCTTGGAGAGCGTTTTAGCTCTTCCGGTGAATATCATAGAGCTAACCGTCCGTTCTATAAATTGCTTAAATCGTGCTAAAATTAAGACTATCAGAGATCTGGTAAAACAAACTGAGGATAAATTACTATCCTTTCGAAACTTCGGTAAGAAGTCCTTAAATGAAATAAAGAAAAAGATTGCCGAATTGGGCAAACAGAAGAGGGTGGATCTATCCTTGGGAATGGTTCTCCCTGAAAAGTTTAAAGAGAAACAGAAGAAGTAGAGGAATCCACACATGCGTGAGGGAAGAGCCGGAAGAAAGTTGGGTCGCACTACAAGCGAGCGTAAAGCATTGTTGGTTAATCTTGCCACAGCATTATTCAGGCATGAAGAGATTATAACCACAGAAGCAAAAGCCAAAGAACTAAGAAGGTTCGCTGAGAAGGTGATTACCAGGGCAAAAAGGGGAGGCTTAAATAGCTTTCGAGAAGTAAAGAAGGAAATTAGAGATAAAGAGATAATAAAGAAAATATTTGAGACATTAGTACCGAGATTTAAGGAGAGGAAAGGGGGCTATACGAAAATTGTTAAATTGGGCTATCGACAAGGGGATAGGGTAAGGGTAGATCTGGTTAAGCTTTGCGGCCCTTTGGAGAAGTCGGAATAGAGGAGAAAGGATGTTTAATTTCCTTTTAGGGTTATTTTCCAATGATATGGGTATAGATCTTGGAACATCTACTACGCTTGTATATGTGAAAGGCCAAGGTATTGTGCTCTGGGAACCTTCGGTAGTGGCACTCAGTCAAGATAATGGAGAGATTTTGGCGGTGGGTACCGAAGCCAAGAAGATGTTGGGGAAAACGCCTGCCAACATTACTGCTCTTCGTCCGATGAGGGATGGAGTTATTGCCGACTTTGAAGTAACACAGAGAATGATTCGACATTTCATAAAGAAGGTGCATAACCGACGGAGCTTACTCCATCCACGGGTGGTGATTGGAGTTCCCTCCTGTATTACTGAAGTGGAAAAGCGCGCTGTTAGGGATGCTGCTGAACAGGCGGGAGCACGGGAGATACACTTGATCGATGAACCAATGGCTGCAGCTATCGGTGCTGAAGTTCCGGTTCAAGACCCAGCTGGGAATATGATAGTGGATGTTGGAGGGGGCACGACTGAAGTGGCGGTTATTTCCTTAGGGGCCATGGTGCTTTCCAGGTCAGTTCGAGTAGCTGGTAATGAAATGGATGAAGCCATTATAAGCTATTTTAAAAAGGAAAAGAATCTATTAATCGGAGAAAGGACAGCCGAAGAAACAAAGATCAGAATTACTTCTGCTCTGCCTCAGAAGGAAGAGAAGACAATTGAAGTTAAAGGTCGCGATCTTGCTAGTGGCTTGCCAAAAACTGCCAAGGTTTCTTCTCGAGAGATAAGCGAGGCAATGAAAGGCCCAATCAAGACAATTGTCACTCTGATCAAGGACACCTTAGAGGATACTCCTGCCGAGTTGTCTGCTGACCTTGTTGACCGGGGGATTATTATGGTGGGGGGCGGAGCTTTGCTCTCCGGGCTCCCTGAACTAGTAAGCAAAGAGACTGAACTTCCGGTCAATCTCGCCCCTGACCCACTAACCTGCGTAGTCTTGGGAGCTGGCACCTATCTGGAGGAACTGGAAAAATTAAAGCAAAGAAGATAAGAAACACAAGATTTATCTTACAATGGTGATTTAGGTGTTACTCAGCAAGAAACATAAACTGCTCAGGCTATTAATAATTTATGTCTCAATTTCACTTCTCCTTTTGATCTCTAGAACGGGTCGGATAGTTGAAGTGGGTAGAGCTCTTTTCTTATATTTATTGGCTCCCAATCCCAGGATAGTAAGTAAGTTATTAAATGAGACTGGTCGAATTGGGGAGAGTGTATCTCGACTCGTTTCTGCCCGTGAAGAGAATAAGACCCTCAGGGAGAGATTAAATTTTCTTCTCCGGGAGAGGGAGAAGCTCCAAGAGACCATTTCAGAGAATAAGAGATTAAAGAGAATCCTCAATTACCAACAAGAAGCTGCTTACAAACTGGTTTCAGCCAGAGTGATAGGATGGACTCCCTCATTATTGCCTTCTGCATTGCTCATCGATAAGGGAATAAATCAGGGAATTGAAGAAGACGCCCCTGTGGTTGCTTGGCAGGAGGCTGGGAATCCGTCGGATAATGGAATGGCGGTAGTGGGCAGGATTAGTGAGTCTGGCCCTGATATGAGTCAGGTTTTGTTAATAACTGATTCAAACAGCGAGTTGGCGGCTATGGTTCAGAGGAGCCGAGAGAAAGGAGTGATTGCCGGGATAGGGAATAGGTTCCTTTTGCTAAAATATCTATCTCCCACTGCGGATCTGAAAGTTGGTGACCTAATTATAACTTCCGGGATGGGAAGAATATTTCCGGCTGGACTGGCTATTGGCTCGGTTGAGGAAGTTCTAACCGGGGTGGGAGGATTGGAGAAGAGGGCTAGGGTGGCTCCCAGGTTAAATATAAATCAGTTAGAGGATATCCAGATAATTAAAAGATAATCTATAAAGGGTTGGTAGAATGAAAAGATATATCTTCTTTTTAATATCCCTCCTTCTATTTGTAACAATTCAGATTGTCCTTCTCCATCGCTTGGCCATAAGAGATGTGACTCCCGACCTGATATTAATAGGAGTTGTCTACTTCTCGCTGAAGCATGGTCCTACATTGGGGATCCCGATGGGTTTTTTTTTGGGCTCCTTCAGGATCTTTTTGCTTTTGGGCTTTTCGGGGCTAACTGTTTAATCAAGACCCTGATTGGCTTCTCGGTAGGAACATTCCAAAAAAGACTGGTTAGAGGGAATCCAATGGGGCAGATCTTTGTGGTATTTTTTGCCTGCCTTTTTCAGTATTGGAGTATGTATTGGTTAAAAATTTTCTTTGGTGAACCCCGACCTCAGGTGCTGTTTTTTGTAGCTATTTTTTATCCCGTTTATAATAGTCTCTTGGCTCCTTTATTGTTTTGGATAATAGAACAATGGGAAAAGTTGTGGGGGAGAGGAGTTTATGAACCAAAGCGCAATCGATCAACAATTTGAGGCGAGACTTCAGAGATCTCTGGTGTGGTTTAGATATTTTATAATCGCCACCCTTTCGATTCTTTTCATAAGGATATTCAGCCTTCAAATAGTCAAGAAAGGGGAACTTTACAAGCTTTCAGAAGCCAACCGCATCCAGCTTTTTTTCGACCCTGCTCCCCGGGGAATTATCTACGACCGGAACGGGAAAGTTATCGTGGAGAATATAGG
>Ga0209978_10000257_pt1 | contig 18531 bp, 15 predicted proteins | sample BentaG_FD_182805 | JGI IMG/M metagenome (GOLD analysis project Ga0209978, IMG submission 182805) | Deep subsurface microbial communities from South Atlantic Ocean to uncover new lineages of life (NeLLi) - Benguela_00093 metaG (SPAdes)... | ecosystem: Environmental > Aquatic > Marine > Oceanic >... | reverse complement strand
ATGGGGAGGGGAGAGCGCTACGCTCAGGGTGTTGTAGATGGCTATCTCCAGACGAATACTAAGCTTCCAGTAGTTGTCAGGCTAGGTGGCACCAATGTTGAGGAAGGCAAACGTGTTTTGGCAGAGTCAGGAGTAAACTACTTTGAGGTGTCAGACCTCCACGATGTCGCTCAGAAAGCAGTGGAAATAGCAAAAGGAATTTCTACGAGGTAAATTGTGAGCATCTTAGTTGATGGGAAAACGCGAGTGCTAGGTCAAGGAATTACCGGTAGCGGTGGTAGTTTTCATATCCAGCGCTGCATAGAATACGGCACAAAAGTGGTTGCTGGTGTGACTCCAGGGAGAGGAGGCAGTCAGGTATTGGGTGTGCCAGTATTTAATACTGTTAGCGAGGCTGTGGAGGAAACCAGAGCTAATACCAGCGTAATCTTTGTGCCACCTGCTTTCGCCTCAGATGCTATTCTTGAAGCAATTGATGCCGGTATCCCGCTAATCATCTGCATCACTGAGGGTATTCCAGTTCTGGATATGGTGAGAGTGCATAGCTATCTTAAAGGAAAGCCGTCCCGTCTTATTGGTCCCAATTGCCCTGGTGTCCTTACCCCGGGCAAGTGTAAGGCAGGTCTTATGGCAGGTGATATTGCTATGCCAGGTAATGTAGGGGTGGTTTCTCGGAGTGGCACTTTGACTTATGAAGTCCTATTTCAGCTGACTAAGCTCGGCATCGGGCAATCTACCTGTGTTGGTATAGGTGGTGACCCTTTACCAGGCACTAACTTTGTCGATATACTAGAGCTCTTCGAGGATGATAGAGCTACCAAGGCGGTGCTGCTTATTGGTGAGATCGGTGGTACCCTTGAGCAGGAAGCTGCCCAATTTATAAAGGAAAAGATGACCAAGCCGGTAATTGCCTTCATTGCCGGCAGGGTAGCGCCACCGGGAAAAAGAATGGGGCATGCTGGTGCCATTATCACCGGTAGTTCAGGCAGAGCCCAAGAGAAAATCGCGGCTCTAGCAGCGGCAGGAGCTATCATTGCTCCCAGCCCAGCTGAAATTGGTCTTACCACCAAGAAGGTAATGGAAATGCTTCCAGTATAGTGTCAAAAGGTGCCCAACCCGATCGCCTATGATTTGGGCGAATTCCCCGGAGTTTTAAGGGCGAGATACCCAGTCGAAGTTAATCTGGCACTCAAGAAGGCAGGGCTTACTCTCGACCAGATTGAGCTTATCGAATTACACGAGGCCTTTGCTGCCCAAGTATTGGCAAATTTCAAGGAATTAGGAATAACTGAGAAAGATTATGATAGGGTGAATGTCAACGGCTCTTGTGTTGCCCTCGGTCATCCTTTAGGGGCTACCGGGGCTAGAATTCTAACCACTCTACTTCATGAAATGCAAAGGCGTAATGGCAGGTATGGGCTGGTAGCCATATGTGGTGGCGGTGGGATGGGGATATCTGGTGTCCTGGAGAAGGATAGCCCTAAAAGATTTCAATGGTAGTTGCACAATGGTCGTCTGAAAGACCTAGCTGAAGCTAACTTAAAGGCGGGTTAGTACCTTATATTTTGGAATACGGTGACTTTAAGGTCTAGGAAGGGAAACAAATGCCTTGAGGATCGAGATATCTAGTCAGAAACTCCAGAGTGATTTCGTGAAAAAGGTTGAGGAAATCAGCGCACAGAGCCTTCTCTCCTGCAACCAGTGCGGTAAGTGCTCAGCGGGCTGTCCTATGTCCTTTGCTATGGATTTCCTGCCGAACCAAATCATACGGTTGGTTCAATTGGGGCTGGAAGAGGATATAGCCAAGTCGAAAACGATCTGGCTTTGTGCTTCCTGCCTTACCTGCTCCGTTCGTTGCCCCCAAGGGGTCGACCTTGGCAGGGTGATGGAGGCGTTAAGGGTCATCACCTTGAGGAAGAATATCGACTATGTAGACGCATCAAACATTCCCACTGACACTCTGGTCGAACTCCCCCAGATAGCTTTGGTTGGCGGCTTCAGGAAACACACCGCTTGAGAGGTAATATGGACTTAAGTTATTACCCAGGATGCACCTTGAAGACTAAGGCAAGAGGTTTGGAGGATTCCATGATTGCCTCTATGGGAGTCTTGGGTATTAATATGGTGGAAATCCAGCGCTGGAACTGCTGCGGCACGGTGTATTCATTGGCTGACGACGACTTGGTGCATCATCTGGCCCCGGTACGCAATCTAATCAGGGTAAAGGAGCAGGGCAATAATAAAGTGGCTACCTCGTGCTCCTTCTGTTACAACACTCTGAAGAGGGCAAATGTGCTGATGCAAAGGGATAGAGAAAAGAGGAAAACACTTAACGAGTTTATGGAAGAGGAGGTGGACTACAACGGGGAGGTGGAAGTGGTCCACCTCCTAGAGGTGCTCAGAGACGAAATAGGGTGGGGAAATATCTCAGAGAAGGTAAAGGTTCCCCTCCATGGCTTGAGGATTGCGCCCTATTATGGCTGCACCCTGCTGCGCCCTCAGGAAGTGGCCATAGACCAAGTGGAAAGGCCAACCATACTCCATCGGCTAATGGAAGCCATCGGGGGGGAGGCAGTTGACTTCCCCTTTGCCACCGAGTGCTGCGGCTCCTTTCAAATAGTAAGCAACCCTGACTTCGTCACCCAGCGTGCCTGGGATATATTGAGTTCAGCCCTAAGGAGAGGGGCTGAGGCTTTAGTCCTTACCTGTCCCTTATGCAATTTCAATCTGGGTCAAAGGCAGCAGGAACTAGTGCGAAGATATAGCGAGTTCCAGGGCATCCCCATCTTCTACTTCAGCCAGCTTCTAGCCCTTTCGCTGGGGCTTGACCCCCAGATATGCCACTTCGAGTTAAGCTACAGCGACTCTGTATCTCTCATCAAAAGCAAAAAACTAATTCCTTAAAGTGTAATATGAAAAGAGTAATGGGGAAAATAGGGGTTTTCCTCTGTCATTGCAGTTTAAGCCCTCTAAAAGCCGCCGCTGCTGAAAAGGTGATAGAGACTATAAGCCAGCACCCAGCTACGGCCTATGCCGAGATCTGCCAAGATATGTGCCTCCAGCCGGAACTGAAGAGAGTTGAAAAAGCGATAAGAGAAAAGGGACTGGATGGGGTGGTTCTCACCAGTTGTTCGCCCTCCCTTCATCAAGAGTCCTTCCGCAATCTTATAAGCTCCGCTGGTCTAGCCCCCCACCAATTTGAGGTCGCTGACCTCAGAGAGCGAGTCGATGGAGGGATTGCTCCTGAGAAGGCAATCGAGGTTATCGAGAACCTCATTGAGAGGCTCTGCTTGGCCCAGCCCCCCGTTACCGTTGAGCTTCCAGTCACTAAGAAGGCTTTGGTAATTGGGGGAGGGGTAGCTGGGATTCAGGCAGCTTTGGACATTGCTGATGCTGGGTACGAGGTTTTTCTGGTGGAGAGGAGCTCCAGCATCGGCGGGCATGCGCTCCAATATTCAGAGGTCTTCCCGACCTTAGACTGCCCCCAATGCATCATGACCCCCAAGATGGTGGAAGTTGGTCAGCACCCAAACATAAGACTTCTGACCTACTCGGAGGTGGAGCAGGTTTCTGGTCAGATAGGGAGTTTTAAAGTCCTAGTTAGAAGAAAAGCTTCTTACGTGGACTGGGACAAGTGCACCGGATGCGGTGAGTGTCCCAGGGTTTGCCCTGTTGAGTTGGATAGCGAATTCGATGAGGGTTTGAGCAAGCGCAAGGCTATCTACGTCCCCTTCCCTCAGGCAGTTCCTAATAAATATGTTATCGATAAACGAGGCTACCCACCATGCCGGGTTGCCTGTCCTGCTGGTGTCAATGCGCAAGGCTACATCGCCCTCGTCTCCCAGGGCAAGTTCAAAGAAGCCTTGGAGGTGGTGCGGAGAGACATGCCCTTTGCCGGGGTCTGTGGCCGGGTATGTAACCACCCTTGCGAAGTAGACTGCGAGCGGGGGAAGATCGATGAGCCCATCGCAATCCGCGAGCTGAAGCGATTTATCAGCGATTACGAGCTGAAGATAGGCAAGGAGAAGGCGACCCCCATTGAGCGGGCGAAAGAGGGCAAGGTAGCCATTGTTGGCTCTGGACCTGCGGGGCTGGCTTGTGCCTATGACCTGGTCAGGAAGGGATACCCGGTGACGGTGTTCGAAGCCCTTCCGATAGCCGGTGGTTTGTTGCGCTATGGGATTCCCGAATACCGGTTACCGAAGAAGGTGTTGGATAATGAGATTGACTACATAAAAGAGCTTGGGGTTGAGGTCAAGACGAATACCCCAGTAACCAACCTGGCACAACTCTTCGAACAGGGATACAAGGCTATCTTCCTTGGCACCGGTGCTGGCTTGAGCCAGAAGATGGGGATTCCCGGGGAGGAGACAGCCGGGGTAATCCATGCCCTTGATTTCTTAAAACAGGTGAACTCTGGAGCCAAGGTCAGTTTAGGCGACCGGGTAGCGGTTATTGGAGGTGGTAATGCTGCTATTGATGCTGCCAGAGTAGCCTTACGCCTCGGTGCCAAAGAGGTAGCCATTGTTTATCGTCGTTCCCGAGGTGAAATGCCGGCTGCAGCTGGTGAGGTTGATGAGGGGGAGCAGGAGGGGGTAAAGCTGCACTTCCTGACAGCACCAGTCAGGGTTCTGAGCCAAGATGGTCGGTTAACTGGTATAGAGTGCATCCGAATGGAACTGGGTGAGCCTGATGCTAGTGGTCGACGGCGACCAATACCAATCAAGAACTCAGAATTTGCTATAGATGTCGACAACGTGATTATCGCCATCGGGCAGGCGGTAGACAAAGCAGGATTGCCTAAAGAGCTTACCTACACCGACTGGGGGACTGTCTCTGTAGCCCCCGTCACTCTGGAAACAAATATTCCTAGTGTTTTCGCTGGCGGTGATGTGGTTACTGGTCCTGTTGATGTCATCAAAGCTATTGCTGCCGGCAAGGAAGCCGCTGAAAGTATCGACCGCTACTTAAGCGGAACCGACTTACACCGGGGGAGACCAAAACAGATTACCAAGGCCGAAGAGCTCTCAAAGGAAGGAGTGCAATTAAGGTCAAGAGCAGAGATGCCGATACTTGACCTGAAACAGAGGGACGGCTCCTTTACCGAGGTTGTGCTTGGCTTTGACGAAGAAACAGCGATGGAGGAGGCCAAGCGTTGTTTGAACTGCGCCGCTTGTTCCGAATGCCTAGAATGTCTGACGGTCTGTGATGCTGGAGCTATCGACCATGAAATGCAAGATGAGATTATTGAGGTTAATGTAGGTTCTATTATTGTTGCCACCGGTTTCGAGCTCTATCCCAGGGAGAATATTCACGAATATGCCGATGACCCTGACATTCTGAATGGGATTAAGTTTGAGCGAATTTTGTGCCCTGGGGGCCCTACCGACGGGGTGGTAGTGAGACCATCTGATGGGAAAACACCCAAAGAGGTGGTATTTATCTCCTGTGTGGGCTCCCGCGACCCTGAGCACGGCCTCCCCTATTGCTCCAGGGTATGCTGCATGTATTTAGCCAAAATGGCTATGCTCTACAAACACGCTGTCCCCGACGGTCAGGCATACGTTTTCTATATTGACATCCGCACTTCTGGAAAAGGTTATGAGGAGTTTGTACAGAGAGCAGTGGAGGAGGATGGAGTCCTATACCTGAGGGGAAGGGTGTCTAAGGTATTCAGGGATGGGGAAAAGCTGAAGGTTTGGGGGGTGGATACCCTTTCCGGGAAGAGGATTGAGATCTCCTGCGACCTAGTGGTTCTTGGTATGGCCATGGTGCCTAACCCAGCAGGTAAAGAGCTAGCTCAAAAACTTGGCATACTCAGCGACGAATACGGATTCATAACAGAAGTTCACCCTAAGCTTCGTCCCTTGGAGACCACCGTACCTGGGATTTACGTTGCTGGCACGGCTCAAGGTCCTAGAGACATCCCCGACTCAGTAACACAGGCGAGTGGGGCTGCCAGTAAGGTTCTCGCCCTATTCTCATCAAGTGAGCTGATACTGGAAAAGGTGGCTGAGAGTTGAAAAGGAAAAGAATTGGAGTCTTCGTCTGCCACTGCGGGCTAAATATTGCCGGCTCAGTGGATGTGGAGAAGGTTGTGGAACAAATACAGGATTACCCAGGGGTAGCTCATGCTGAGCACTATATCTATATGTGCTCCGACCCGGGACAGGAGCTGGTGAGAAGGGCTATAAGAGAAAAGGGGCTCAATGGCATTGTAATTAGTAGCTGCTCCCCCTCTTTACATGAGCGCACCTTCCGCAACCTGGTGGCTTCTGAACGCATGAACCCATATCAATGTGAGATAGCCAATATCAGGGAGCAGTGTAGCTGGCCTCATCCTTCCGATAGGGAGACAGCCACTAAAAAGGCTGTGGCCATTATCAAGGCCACCATTGAGAAGCTTCATCGCAATATACCCCTCACCCCTATGGTCGTTCCCCTCACTAAGAGAGTCCTCGTCATAGGGGCAGGAATAGCCGGAATTCAGGCAGCTTTGGACATCGCCGAGGGTGGCTATGAGGTGGTTCTGGTGGAAAGGGCTCCCAGTATCGGCGGGCATGCCACCCAACTGTCAGGAACCTTCCCCACCTTGGACCGCGTCCCCTGTCTGGTAGCGCCTATCATGGCAAAGGTAGCCTCTCATCAGAATATTAGACTCTATGTCTACTCTGAAGTGGAGGAAGTTGGGGGATATGTGGGTAATTTCCAAGCGAGAATCAGGCGGAAGGCCTCCTTTGTTGATGAGGAGAAGTGCAACTATTGCGGGCTTTGCCTAGGGAGTTGCCCCGTCACCACTCACTCTGAATTTGACCGGGGGCTCTCCCAACGAAAAGCGATATACATCTCCTTCCCTCAGGCAGTTCCCCCGAGACCGGTAATTGATAACCAGACCTGCCTACACTTCAATGGAGACCAGTGCAAAGCCTGTGAGCAAATTTGTCCCAGCCAGGCCATCGATTTCCAACAGCAGGATACTTTCGTAGAAGAAAAGGTGGGCGCCATAATTGTAGCCACTGGCTATGAGCTATATCCCCGTGATGACATCAGTGAATATGCCTCCGACCCAGATGTGATTGACGGGCTTCAACTCGAGAGGCTTCTCTCCCCCTCCGGTCCCACCACCGGTGAGGTCAGAAGGCCATCCGATGGGAAGGTGCCCCAGCAGGTAGTTTTTATCCACTGTGTGGGGGCTCGTGACCCTGAGCATGGCGTCCCCTACTGCTCCAGGGTATGCTGCATGTATGTAGCCAAACAGGTGATGCTATATAAGCGAGCTGTGCCCAATGGACAGGCGTATATCTTCTATATGGATATTCGCTCCGACGCCAAAGGCTATGAGGAGTTTGTGCAAAGAGTAGTGGAGGAAGCTGGAGTCCTGTACTTGAGAGGGAGGGTATCTAAGGTATTTAGGGATGGAGAAAAAGTCAGGGTCTGGGGAGTGGATACCCTGACGGGGAAGAGTATCGAGATCTCTGCTGATCTGGTGGTTTTAGCCACAGCAATGGTACCTAACCTAGGGGTTAAAGAGCTAGCCAGAAAGCTGAACATCATCTTTGATGAACATGGCTTTATCACTGAGGCTCACATAAAGCTCAGGCCGGTGGAAACCCTAACCTCCGGGATTTATGTAGCGGGCACCGCCCAATGGCCGAGAGACCTCCCCGACACCGTCTCCTCAGCCAGTGGTGCTGCTAGTAAAATCCTCTCCCTTTTCTCCCGAAAAGAGCTTCTCCACGAGCCCACTATAGCTGTTGTTGATACAGAGGTATGCAGTGGCTGCGGGCAGTGTGTTTCTATCTGTTCTTACAAGGCAATTGAGCTTGACCCTAAAAAGAGGGTAGCCAAGGTCAATGAGGCAGTATGCGAAGGCTGTGGTGCCTGTGCTGTTGCCTGTCCCTCCAAAGCAATGAAACACAAGAACTGGACTCCCCGACAGTTCTTCGAAATGATTGATGTTGCAGCAGCAGAATACGTATAAGGCGTGATTATGGATAAGTCAGGAGCGGTTCTGGTTATAGGTGCTGGGGCAGGGGGAATTAGAGCCTCCCTGGATTTGGCTGAGGCAGGGTTTAAGGTCTACCTTTGTGACCGAAGCCCCAGCATCGGGGGCACCCTCATCCAACTGGATAAATGGTTCCCCGATAATCACTGCGGGTTGTGCCAGATGCTCCCCACCTTCTCCAGAGACAGTTCATCCCAGTTTTGCCTGCGCCGTGGTTTGATTCACCCTAACATAGAACTTCTGCCCCTCACCGAAATAAAGACGGTGGAGGGGGAGGCAGGGGACTTCAGGGTGACCGTGCACTCAAGGTCAGCAGGTGTGAACCCTGAACTATGCATTGGCTGCGGACTCTGCGCCGAAGTTTGTCCTGTAGAGACAGCTAGCAAATTCAACGAGGGATTAGAATCACATAAAGCGATCTATACTCCTCATCCCTACATCACCCCACACACTTACATCATTGACTGGGATAGTTGCACAAAGTGCGGGGCATGCGTGGATAAGTGCCCTACACAAGCTATCCAGCTCGACGAAACAGAAAAGATAAGGCAGCTACAGGTGGGGGCTATTATCTTATCTGCGGGCTTTGAGGAGTTTGACCCTCATCTTGCCACCCAGTACGGCTACAAGCGCTATCCTAACGTGATAACCAGCATTGAGCTGGAAAGAATATTCAGCCCCAGCGGCCCCACTGAAGGAGAGCTACTTCGCCCCTCAGACGGCAAGCCTCCTAGGTCAGTAGCTTTCCTTCTGTGCATAGGGTCTCGAGATAGCCAAAGAGACTACTGTTCCTCAGTCTGCTGCATGTATGCTCTCAAAGAAGCTACGCTGATCAAGCAAGCCAATCCCGAGATTGATGTCCATATCTTCTATATGGATCTCAGGGCTTTCGGCAAGGGTTACTATCGCTATAATGAGCAGGCCAGGGACGAATTGGGGGTGAGATTCACCCGCTGTCGTGTCCCGGTAATCAAACAGGATCCCCAAGCCAAGGACCTCATCCTCACCACAATGGCCGAGAATGGAGCCCCAGCCAAGCGCCAGTTTGGGTTAGTCGTTCTGTCTGTGGGCCAAACCCCTGCTCCCCGATTCCAGGAGCTAAGTCAAGTTTTGGGAGTAGAACTAAACAGGTGGGGTTTTTGCCAGACTAAACCTTTCTCTCCAGTTGATACTACCAGAGAAGGGGTATATGTGTGTGGCTGTGCTTCCGCACCCAAGGACATTGCTGACACCCTGATTGAGGCAGGCGCTGCCGCCTGCCAGGCTTCCAAATTGCTTTCACAGCAACGTGCTCAACCCGTCTCACCAAAGAAGCCTGAGGAATTGGCTGCGGAGGAACCACGGCTAGGCGTTTTCCTTTGTGAGTGTGGGAAGGAGATCGCCTCGGTGCTTGACCTAGAGCAGATAGCGAAGTTCAGCAGAAGCCAACCTAGTGTAGTCCATGTTGAACAGGTGCCTTATCTGTGCTACAGTGCCGCTTGGGAAAAGATAAAGGAAAGGGTGAGGGAACATAAAGTTAATCGTCTAGTAATAGGTGCCTGCACCCCTTATGTTGATGCCCTTTTATTCAACAAGTCCATGGAGGAAATTGGACTCAGTCTCTCCCTCGTCCAAACAGTAAATCTGAGGGAGGATGTAGCGTGGGTGCACACGGATAGTCCAAAAGCAGCCACTGAAAAGGCAAAAAGCCTGCTGGCAATGGCTATTGAGGTAGCCAGATCGCAGGAGTCTGTACCCCCCTCTTCAGAGACTGTTAACCCCACAGCTCTGGTCATCGGTGGCGGGCTTGCCGGCCTGACTGCTGCTCTGTCCATTGCCCAACAGGGGCTCGAGGTTCACCTAGTAGAGCAGTCATCCGAATTGGGTGGCAACTTGAAACATGTGTACTCTACACTAGAGGGGGGCGAAACTCAGGACTTGCTAGAGAACATCGTCACCCAAGTAAAGACGAGTCACCTTATCCACCTCTCTATGGAGAAAGAGGTGGTAGAGGCTAGAGGTTATGCGGGGAACTTCGAGGTGAGCCTGAAGGACAAGGATTCAGTCCTTCACCCCCTGGAGGGGGGAGCTATTATTGTGGCCACTGGCGGTGAGGAATACCATCCCACAGAGTATCTCTATGGGCAAAACAGACAAGTAATAACTCAGCGGGAACTGGAAAGGAGGCTATTCTCTGCCGAACTTGACCCACGGGGTTTAAAGTCGGTGGTGATGATTCAGTGCGTCGGCTCCAGAGAAGGGGAGAGACCATACTGCAGTCGTCTTTGCTGCTCCCAAGCTCTCAAGAACGCCTTGAAACTAAAAGGGGTGAACTCTGAGATTAAGGTATTTGTCCTATACCGGGATATGATGAGCTACGGCTTCAAGGAGGAGTATTATACGCAGGCTAGGGAGGAAGGAGTGATTTTCATTCGCTACGAGCTTAGTAGTAAGCCAGAGGTAAAGCAGGAAGGGGAAAGGCTGGTGGTGGAGGTGGCAGAGCCCGTTTTGGGCGGGAAGCTAATACTGGAGCCAGACCTTGTGGTATTAAGCCCGGCAATCGTCCCCCCTGATAACACTCCGTTAGCCAGAATTCTGGGGGTGGACTTGAATGAAGATGGCTTCTTCCAAGAGGCAGAGGTGAAATTCCGACCAGTGGATTTTCTCAGTGAAGGAATTTTTGTCTGTGGATTGGCTCACTCCCCACGAGGAGTAGAGGAGACCATAGCCCAGGCTCAAGCAGCAGCACAGAGAGCAGTATCCCTGCTTACCAAAGAGCGATTGGTATCAGGGAGGGTTGTGTCTGAGGTAATCCAGAGGCAATGCAGCAAGTGTGAGCTTTGTATAAAGGTCTGCCCTTATGGCGCCAGGGTGAAGGATGAGGAAAGGGATGAAATAATTGTAAGAGAGGCTCTATGTCAGGGCTGCGGGGCTTGTGTGGTAGCCTGCCCCAGTGGTGCAGCCAAATTAAGGGGTTTCAAAGATAAGCAGGTTTTTTCCTTGATAGACGCTGCTTTTTAGCTATAAGGAGGTAAACAGTGGCTGATGAAGGTCAGTTTGAGCCGGTTATTGTCGGGTTTTTCTGCAATTGGTGCACAGCTACCGCCGCTGACCTAGCTGGCACCACCAGAATGCAGTATCCACCCAACGTCCGTCCCATCCGAACCATGTGCAGCGGCTCGGTTGACCCGGTTTATGTTCTGAGAGCCCTCCTCACAGCTGATGGGGTGATAATCGGAGGCTGCCCTCCGGGTGATTGCCATTATGTTTCCGGCAACTACAAAGCCAGAAGAAGGATGGCCATTCTGAAGATAATCCTCGACACCCTAGGACTTGAGAATGAGAGGGTTTGGGTCAGATGGATTAGTGCTGCTGAAGGAGCAAAGTTCGCTAAGACTATGAACGAGGTTACCCAGGCAATTAAAAAACTGGGGCCCAATCCTATAAACAGTTATTGGTCTATTTAGGAAGTAGAGATGGAACGGAACGCCATTTTACCGGTCAGAGATGGAGAGGTGCTAGAGGCTATTAGAGCCTTTTTAAGTAGCCTCTTGCAAGGGAAGCTGATTGATGCCCTGCTTGTCCCATTGGAGACTCCCAAGGGTTACAATATAGTGCCAACTATAGTGAGCAATCCGGACTGGCTTCAAGCCGCTAATCCTCTAGCTCCAGTGATGCCACTTAATTCCGCCAGGGTAGTCTCCCTCATGACCATGGTCTCCCCCAGCCCAAACCGGCTAGGGGTGGTTCTACGGCCCTGCGAACTGAGGGCTCTCATAGAGTTAGTGAAACTAAAACAGGCCTCGTTGGAGAACCTGCTTCTAATTGGGGTTGACTGTCTGGGAACCTACTCTATAAGTGATTATGGCCGGTTTATCCAAGAAACCGCCTCTCCGGCCAAGGAGTTCTTAAACAAGTTCAGTGAAGGCAAGGAAGACCCGCTCCTAAGAAAGGCCTGTCAGGTATGTGAATACCCCATCCCCATGGCTGCAGACTTGGTTATCGGGTTGGTGGGGGTGGATCTTAATACTGGTATCCTCCTTAAGGCTAATACCCCAGAAGGAGAAAGGATAATAGAGGAGCTGGGACTGGAGGAAGGCACAATAGAAGGGAGGGGGGATACCATCTCCAAGCTGGTTTCCCAGAGGGTTGAGAAAAGGGAACAGCTCTTTAGGCAAGTCCAAGATGATATTCATGGCTTGGAGAAACTGATGACCACCCTTGCCCCATGCGTCAACTGCCATAATTGCAAGACGGCCTGCCCTCTATGCTACTGCAAGGAATGCTTCTTTGATTCCCCTGTGTTTGAATTCGAATCAGAAAAGTACTTTGGCTGGGCACAGAAGAAAGGCGGAGCCCTCCGGATGCCAACCGATACCCTTCTTTTCCACCTGACCAGACTGAACCACATGGTTATCTCTTGTGTGGGCTGTGGACTGTGCACGGAGGCCTGCCCCAATAATATACCTGTGTTCGATATCTTCCGCCTTGTGGGATACCAAGTGCAAAAGGCTTTCGATTATGTCCCAGGCAGGAGCTTAGATGAGGAACTACCCTTGACCACTTTCAAGGAGACAGAGCTAAAAGAGGTTGGAGTTTAGCGAGATGCAATACTTGGATAAGAGCGGCCAGGCAGTACTTGATGCCCAATTCTGTCAAAAGGTAAAAGAGGCAAGCAGGACCAATATCGGTCGCTGTTACCAATGTCTCACTTGTAGCCTGGGTTGTCCAGTGGCCTTCGCCGTGGACTACCTCCCCAACCAGATAATCAGGATGGTGCAGCTAGGTCTCAAACAGCAGGCACTAACCAGCTCAACTATATGGCTTTGTGCCAGCTGTGAGAGCTGTGTCACTCGCTGCCCTAACGATGTGGACATATTGAGGTTAATGGATACCCTAAAGGAAATGGCTCTACGGGAGAGAGTAGAGGGGAGAGAGAAAACCATTGCCGCCTTTCACCACACCTTTCTAAAGAGCATAAAACAATGGGGAAGGCAACATGAGCTGTCCATGCTCCTACAGTTCAAACTCAAGACGAGAGATTTCTTCAGTGATATAGATTTAGGTATAAAGATGCTGTTGAAGGGAAAGCTAAAGCTACTCCCGCCACGCTTCAGGGGCTCGAAGGAAACGAGAACCATCTTCCAGAGAATTGACCGGGAGCTTGCTCGAGGAGAGAAGACTTGAAATACGCATACTATCCCGGCTGTTCTCTTGAAGCGACAGCTAGGGAGTACGACTTATCGGTAAGAGCGGTTTGCTCCAGTTTAGGGGTAGAGTTGGCTGAGCTTCCCGATTGGAGTTGTTGCGGCGCCTCCTCGGCTCATAGCACAAATCGCTGGCTTGCCCATGCTCTGGCAGGGAGAAATCTCGCCCTTGCTGAAAGAGCAGGGCTAGATATAGCTGTTGCCTGTCCTGCCTGTTATCTCCGACTTAAAACCACATATAAGGAGATGAAGGACGATCCCCAACAGCGGGAGGAACTGGTAAATTTGATAGGTATGCCCTATGAAGCAAGATATAACACCAGGCACCTTTTGGATATAATATGTAATGACATCGGTCTGGAAAGCGTGAAGGAGAGATTGACAAAGCCCCTCGTGGGGCTTAAATTAGTTTCCTACTATGGATGCTACCTAGTTAGACCCCCACAGGTGGTTGCCTTTGATGACCCAGAAAACCCGCAATCTATGGATATGTTACTAGATGCCCTGGGGGCGGAGGTCAGGGATTGGTCAGGCAAAGTGGATTGCTGTGGAGGCAGTTTGTCGCTGAGCAAAAGGGAGATAGCTATGCAGCTAGTGAAAGAGATAAGCGAGATGGCAAGAGAGGCTGGAGCCGAAGCCATAGTTACCGCCTGTCCCCTGTGCCACTCCAACCTAGAGATAAGGCAGGCTAGACAAAATAGGCTTCCTATCTTCTACTTTACTGAACTTATGGGGCTAGCCTTTGACATACCTGAGGCTAAGTCTTGGCTGAAAAAACACCTAATCTCCCCGTTGAGCCTGTTAGCCTCTCATAACTTATAACCAAGGGGAGGATATATGAGCACGAACGATAAGAAGGCAGTGAGTCTGGAGGAAAAGACAGAAGTAGGCAAGGCAAAACTGATTCCAGTGTATGTCATGGGCAAGAGGTACGAAGTCCCCGAAACCCTTACCATTATGAAGGCAGTGGAATATGCCGGCTTCAAATACATAAGAGGCTGTGGATGCCGAGGCGGTATTTGCGGAGCCTGCGCTACGGTTTATCACAAGCCCGGGGATTATCATCTCTATGTCGGGCTGGCTTGCCAAACTGTGGTCGAACCCAATATGTATTTGACTCAAATACCCTTCTATCCAGCTAACCGAGCCAGCTATAACTTTGAACAACTCTCCGCTAATCCCGAGGAGATATTTAAATTATACCCTGAGGTATTTCGCTGCATTGCTTGCAATACTTGCACTAAGGTTTGCCCTATGGATGTTCAGGTGATGGATGTCATCTCAGCTATAAAACAGGGCAATATAGCTAAAGCTGCCACGCTGTCCTTCAGTTGTATCCAGTGCGGGCTTTGTGCCAGCAAGTGCATGGGGGAACTACCACAATATCATATTGCCCAGTTAGCCAGAAGAATCTACGGAAGCAAGATTGCCCCCAGAGCGCAGCACTTGGCTGAGGCAACGGAGGCAGTGAAGAACGGCAAATACCAAGAAAGACTTGAGATGCTGATAAAATACGATGCCCAGCAGCTTGCCGATATATATAAAGCGCGGGACATAGAACCTGAAATGGCTGGCGAGGATTGGACACCCGCCAAACGTGATTATCTTTAGGAGGATAGGATGCCATATACTGAGGAACTCAAAAAACTGATTAGCGTGGTAGAGAAAACCAGACTGGAGAGGGTAGCTAGGAAAAGGAGAGGGGAGGAATTCCCCACGATGCCCCCGGAGGAGTGTGAGAGGATACTAAAGAGGTTCCATCCCGATTACATAGAGGAAGGACGTAGGGAGCTAAAAGTGGGTCCCAGCAAGGGCTATAAGATTGCCCATGAGTTTGCTGACCTGCTTGAAGCCCGGAGTCGGGTTGACCCAGAGCTAGTTAACCTGTCTCAAGTGGATATGGAGACCGATGTACTGGTAATTGGGGGTGGAGGAGCAGGAACTGCCGCTGCCCTGCTTGCCGAAGAACAGGGGGCAAAGGTTATCCTGGCAACTAAACTTCGCCATGGCGATGCCAACACTATGATGGCTGAGGGTGGTATCCAAACCGCCGCTAAAATGGAAAAGGACTCGGTTTGCGTCCATTACCTAGATACCATGGGAGGAGGGCACTTTAAAAACGAGCCCGAGCTGGTATATACCCTAGTCACCAAAGCCCCCGATTTACTCCTGTGGCTAGAAAGCCTGGGGGTCATTTTCTCCAAATTCGCTGACGGAAGACTGCATTCTATGCATGGGGGCGGAACCAGCAGGAAAAGATTACACTTCTGTGGCGATATAACCGGCACCGAGATTATGCGCACCATCCGAGACGAGGCGCGCAATCGGGGAAATATAACCGTGGTAGAGTTTTCTCCCGTTGTAGAGCTAGTTTTAAATGAGCACGGCCACTGTGCTGGTGCCTTGCTATATAATCTGGAGACCGAGGAGTATCTCCTGGTAAAGGCTAAGGCAACTATCATTGCCACCGGTGGTTGCGGCAGGCTGCATATTCAGGGGTTTGTGACCACCAATCACTACGGAGCTACCGCTGATGGTATAGTCTTGGCCTACAGAGCGGGGTTAAAGCTTAAGTTCCTGCATACCGTCCAGTACCACCCCACTGGCGCTGTATTCCCGGAGCAAATTGAGGGTCTTCTGATTACAGAGAAATTCAGAGGGGCAGGGGCTAATATAGTGAACATTGACGGGGAGCAATTTGTTAATGAGCGGGAGCCCAGGGATGTGGAGTCAGCCGCTTTAATTAGGGAATGCCTAGAAAGAAGCAAAGGAGTTCCCACACCTACAGGCAAACTGGGGGTATGGCTGGATTCCCCCATGATTGATATATTAGCAGGCGAGGGCACAGTGGAGAGGGAATTTCCCGGCAAGGTTATCCTGTTCAAACGGTTTGGTATTGCCATCTCCAAGGAACCCATGCTGGTTTACCCCACCCTCCACTACCAGAACGGGGGACTGGAATACAATGCCCACTGTGAGACCGCTATCCCTGGACTTTTCATTGCTGGTGAGGTCAGCGGTGGAGTTCACGGCGAGAACAGGCTTATGGGCAATTCCCTGCTTGATGTTTTGGTTTTTGGCAGGATTGCAGGCGAGAATGCAGCCATACATGCCAGGGATAAGGCTCAGAATGGAAAGCTGACTTTGGAGCATGTCCAGGCTTACCACAAGGAGCTGGAGAAGGCAGGTATAGTCACTGACAGGGTTGCCCCCCTGCTCCTACCCGACTACACCAATCCTGAGGTACGAAAGAGGCAACTCACTGCCCACTATATGGGGAGCCTGAGGTAATTGTTTATGCTAAGCTGAAAGCTGAGGAGTTAAGAAATGGAGCAGCAACTATAACACTCAACAATCTTAACCTAATAGATGGGTACATAAAGGTTATGGGTAAGGGTGCTAAGGAAAGAATAGTCCCTATCGGGAAATACGTCCAGATGACTTTATGGAGTTACATTGACAAAGTGAGACTAGAACCCACCATCCCAAACTCCGATAATCTCTTTCTTTCTTCGAATGGCAAACCAATAACAGTAAACACGATTAAGCTCTTCTTCTCCCGGCTTGCCAAGAGTTCTGGGGTAAAGAAATTGCATGCACACTTGTGCAGACATACTTTTGCAATAAACTACCTGCTGAATGGTGGCGACATATTTTCTCTCAAAGAAATATTAGGACATACTACGTTAGATATGGTTAATCACTATCTACACTTCACAAGTTCACAGATCACAACACAGCATCACAAATACTCACCTATGGATAAATTACAGTCTGAAATCGAAGCGGCCTCCAGTTGAACAACACCTTGAACCTAAGTCAGGGTATTGTAAAGGACTCATAAGCCCTTGGTCGGCGGTTCGAATCCACCCGCTGCCAGGTTTTTTTAGCTTTAGAACGCACCTGTCTACCTTTGCCCTCGGCTGCTAATTCGTCGTTTAACGGTGATTAGGGTGTGTCCTCGCCTCTGGTTGGCACGACGCATATGAATCGGAACACCTCTTGCCCTTTGTTAGCTAGGCCATGCTTTTCGAATGGTGGGATATAAATAGTATCGTCAGGTTTAAGCTGTGTCTCCCCTTCTTCGCTGGACAATGTAGCTTCCCCAGATAAAACAAACACCTCATGCTCCCAATCGTGTGAATGATAATACGAGGCACCTGGGGGCATGTCTATTACTCTCATAACGAAGTTTGGTGCTCCTTGCTTTGGCCCAATAACTACCCTTTTTTCTGAATATGGGGTGCGTACGGTGGGAACATCTTTGTAATTACGAACTAACATGGTAGAACATCTCCTTCTTAGATTTTCCTAATTATATACTTTGCCACAAATACAGCACCCGCTTCAATTATGAAGTATCCACCCGGTGCCAGTCTATACTGTAAGTATTTTTACTAGCTTTATTCTCAATTCCAATTCTATAATTGCATTCTGCAGGGACAGAGGTTAGTGCCACCGACCTGTTTCAATCTTTGTGCTAACAGTCCACTTAGCCACTACTTTGCATCTATTGCGTATCAATCTCCAACACGACGGTGCTCTGGGGACATGGATTTTCGGCGCGTTTCTTACGAAATCTAACATAAAGCAGATTGATTAACTTGCAGTTGTCGAATTCTAGCGTTTAATCCATGTTATACGCATTGATATTTTGTCCCGGAAATAATAAAATCAGGGTGTCGGTTGACCTGGTGTTTTGACACCCTGATTCGTTAAAAATTCCTCAAAAGGGACGGCCTATTTAGCTTTGGTAGGCCGTACAGGTCTCGAACCTGTGACACCCTGATTAAAAGTCAGGTGCTCTGCCAACTGAGCTAACGGCCCGCATATCCAAGCCAGTCTAGCAAATTTATGGAGCGGGTGAAGGGATTCGAACCCTCGACGTCTTGCTTGGGAAGCAAGCACTCTTCCGCTGAGTTACACCCGCCCAAATCGTATCTATTTTAACCCTAAAATTCCCCTTTGTAAAGGGGGAGTGCTTGCTTCGTCAAAAATAGCAACGGAACTCTCGAGCCTCATCTCAGAATACTTGCTCTGTGCTCAGACCGAAGGTAAAAGTCCAAATACGGTAGCTATTGTCACTAACAGTGTAAGCTACCTTAACCATTTCCTGCGCACCAACGGTGTGAGCACCGATGTCACCCATCTATCTGAACTAGCTCATAGTATGCCGGCTCTATGGTTATGTTCAAAAGCTGGTAGGTATCCTTTCCAGCAACGTCTTCTCATAGGGGCAGTCTAACTGCGATGGATTTTTTGGACAGTTGGGTATATACTATTCTTTAAATAGGTGATAAAGGGGTAGGGTTGATAAATAAAAATCCATATACCTGGGCT
>Ga0209978_10000256_pt1 | contig 18557 bp, 15 predicted proteins | sample BentaG_FD_182805 | JGI IMG/M metagenome (GOLD analysis project Ga0209978, IMG submission 182805) | Deep subsurface microbial communities from South Atlantic Ocean to uncover new lineages of life (NeLLi) - Benguela_00093 metaG (SPAdes)... | ecosystem: Environmental > Aquatic > Marine > Oceanic >... | reverse complement strand
TTAAAAGAAAATCTTGGTTTTGCAGGTGGTAATAATTTAGGAATTAAGAAATCGAAAGGTGAATATATAGCTTTAATTAATAATGATGCACAGGTTGATCCTAATTGGTTAAAAGAGCTTGTCTTTAGTGCAAAAAAATTCCCAGAAATGGGAGCAATCACTTCCAAAGTCTACTTTCATTATTTTTATTTACCTATTAAATTGACTTGTAAAGCTGCTATACCAAAAAAGACACAAAAGAGTAGAGACACAAGAAAGTTAGGAATAAGAGTAAATAAAGTTCTTGCAAATGGAGTAAATATTACGGAAGATATTAAATTTATAGAGGGATTCTATCTTCCAGAAAAATCTAAAAATGGTACTCTTTGTTGGGGTAAGGATAGTTCTATTTTAGCAATTCCTGTAAAAAATGTTGGTGAAAAAATAATAGTCAGTCTGTATGCACAATCTTTCTTGTCAGAAAATTTTTTGAATGTTTTTTTAGGAGATAACCTAATTTATAATTGTAAGATTGGATTAAATGAGGTAGAAGTAAAAATTCCTATTTCAAATGAGCGATCAAATCAAGCAAAGAATTTGATTAATAGTGCTGGTATATTCATAGATAAACAAGGTTATGGCAGCGATAGAGGATTTGAGATTTTTGAAGAAGGTCAATTTGATAAAGTAGAAGAAGTATTTGGAACAAGTGGAGTTAGTGCACTATTAAAGCGTGAAATGTTAAAAGATGTAGGGATATTTGATGAAGATTTTTTTATGTATTATGAAGACCTGGATCTTTGCTGGAGAGCGAGATATCTGAATTGGAAGATTTTATATAATCCAAAATCTATAGTCAGGCATTATCATAGCGGTTCGAGCAAAGAATGGTCACCTCTTTTTACTTTTCATGTTTTAAGAAATAGATTATTAACATTATTAAAAAATGCTCCATTTAAAATGATTATCAAATTTTGGTTCAAATATTATCTATCAATTATATATTTAATAGGGCGTTTCTTTAAAAATCTACTACTAAAAGGAAAAACTGAAAATATGCTTAATGTAAGATTAAAAGTTGCTTCTAATCTTTTGTTGAAGTTACCAGGTCAGCTAAAAAAAAGATTTAAAATACAAAAAACAAAGAAGATAGATTTTAAGGAAATCTACAAGTGGATGGAAAAAGGGGAGAAATATAAAAAAGATTTTTCAAAGATATAGAAATAAATTCTTATTTAAAATAAATAGTATTTTTGTAAAATTTAAATTGGATAAACAAAAGTGGTTATAGTTCCAAAAAAGGATATTTTAAAATATCCGAAGAAAAAGGGAGATAAAAAAGTATCTGTAATAATAGTCAGTTATAATGTTGTCAATCTTCTTGAAAAATGTCTTAATTCATTAATTAATGAATGTAATCTTTCCCTGGACATTTGGGTTGTTGATAACAATTCTTATGATGGAAGTGTAGATATGGTAAAGAATAAATTCATGCAGATAAATTTGATTGAGAACAGAGAAAATTTAGGTTTTGCTAGTGCAGTAAATCAAGCTCTAAAGTTATGTGATGGAGATTATATATTTCTTATTAATCCAGATGCTTTTATTAAAAAAAATAGTATTGAAAAATTGGTAGATTTTTTAAGAGAGAATCCTGAAGCCGGAGCAGTTGCACCAAAAATTCTTTATCCAGATCATTCATTACAACTTTCATGCAGAACATTTCCTACAATAACTACACAGTTTCTTGAGAGTAGTTATCTTTTTAAACTTTTTCCAAAAAGTGAATTTTTTGGTCAATACTTTATGAGTTGGTGGAATCACAATAGTATAAAGGAGATTAATTGGGCATCTGGGTCTGCTTTAATGATAAGAAGAGAAGCATTAAATGAAGTTGGTTTTTTAGATGAAAAGATGTTTATGTACAGTGAAGATACTGATTGGTGCTACAGATGTTGGAAAAAAGGGTGGAAGATTTATTATTTACCTGAAGCTAAAATAATACATTATGATGCACAGAGTGCAAAAATTTCTCCAGTAAATAGACTTATACAGGTGTTAGAGTCAAGATATTATTTCTTTAAAAAACATAGCTATAAGAATAGAATATTTATTTTAAAAATGATTGTTTTATTAGGACTTATAGGAAGAATTATTATGGCTTTTTTATCCTGGTTATTTTCTTTTTCCAAGAAAAAAAGAATTGTTAGATTTGAAAGATTGAGTAATTTTTTCAAGGCATTATTCTGGCATTTTTCTAAAAATGTTTAAGAATTTTTTAAAGGGAATTTTAATTATATTTATAATATGTCTTCGAAACTATGCTATAAAGCTTATATAAGAACATTTTTATAACACTATGGAAATTTCAGTTATTTTAACTGTAAAAAATGAGGGTGAAGAAATAGATAATTTCTTAAACTCTCTTTTAATACAGAGTTTAAAGCCCCAAAATATAACAATTGTAGATGGAGGTTCAACAGATGATACTGTTGAAAAACTGACAAGGTTTAAGGAGAAAATTCCAAACTTAAATATAGAATTAAAGGATGGCTTCAATATTTCTCAGGGTAGAAACTTTGCAATAAGAAATACAGATACTGAACTTATTGCAGTAACAGATGGGGGTGTGGAATTAAAATCTGACTGGTTGGAAAATCTTTTTAGTAGTTTCGAGCATGATAAGAATGCAAAAGTTGTAGCAGGATTCAGTTTACCATTAAGCAAAAGCTGGTTTGAGAGAACAGTATCATGTCTTTTTATGCCACAACTTACAGAGATAAACCCCAAAAAATTTATGCCATCCTCAAGGTCAATTGCTTTTAAAAGAGAAGTGTGGGAAAAAGTTAGTGGATATCCTGAAAATTTAGATGTTGGTGAGGATATGTTTTTTAATTTCAAAATTAAGAACTCAGGCTATGATATAATTTTCAATCCAGATGCTATTGTTTTTTGGAAGATGAGGAAAAATATTTTTCAGTTATTTAAACAATATTTCAAGTATGCTTTTGGCGATGGAGTTGCAAATATGTATTCTTATAGACATGCTCTTAGATTTTTTGTTTATAGTCTTCTTCTCTTATTAGTTATATTATTCTTTTTGACAAAAAATTTTTTATTTTTACTTATTCCATTACCCTTTGCCATTTTCTATATTAGAAAAGCATATATACGTAGTTTAAAAACTTTTAAAGATAAAACTTTTAGTGAGATATTTTTTGCATGGATATCTTTTCCTTTTTTACAATTTTTAATAGATATATCAAAAATGACAGGTTATATTTCAGGATTGATAAAAAGAGAAAATAAAAAGTAATAATTATTATAATCTTTGGGTATACTTTCTTGACTGAAAATGTCTTCGAAAGTATACAACAAAGCTATGTGAAAGAAGTTATATAGAGCAACTCTTTAGAGTTGCATTGTTAAACAAGGCTAAAGCCTTGCTCTACATTTGTATTAATTGCTAATATTCATTTTTATTAGAAATTTAAGATATCAGAGGGATTTATAAAATGAAGGCAGTTATTTTAGCTGGTGGAGAGGGAACAAGACTTAGACCAATAACTTATCAGATACCAAAACCAATGATTCCATTAGTTGGTATGCCTTTAATGGAGTATGTTATTAGAAATCTTAAAAAACATGGAATTGAGGATATTATTTTGAGCACTTTTTATATGTCATCTATATTTATTTCCCACTTTGGAAATGGAGAAAAATTAGGAGTTAATATAACTTATGTACCTGAAGATGTTCCATTAGGAACATGCGGAGCAGTTAAGAATGCAGAGAAATATTTAAAGGATGAACCCTTTTTGGTGTTTAATGGAGACATTATAACTTCCTTGGATTTTAGTAAACTAATAGAATATCACAGACAAAAAGAAGCTAAAGCTACAATAACATTAACACCTGTTGAAGATCCAACAATGTATGGTCTTGTTCCTATAGATTCAGATGGAAGAGTCATAAAATTTTTAGAAAAGCCCAAGTTGGATGAGATAACTACAAATCTCATTAATGCAGGAACATATGTAATAGAACCTGAAGTTTTAGAGCTTGTTCCAAAAGGAATAAATTATTCATTTGAGAGGGAACTTTTCCCCTTTCTTTTATCAAAAGGAGAAAAAGTATTTGGATTTCCCTCAAAATCATATTGGCTCGATTTAGGAACTCCTCAAAAATATTTAAAGGCTCAGAGTGATATTTTAGATTGTAAGATAGATTTTGATTTTCCATTTAATCAAGAGAAGCCAGGTATATGGATTGGATTAAACACAAAAATTGATAAAAATTCAAATATTTTTCCACCAGTAGCAATTGGTGAAAATTGTATGATATCTAAAGATGTAATCATAAACAATCAATCAGTCATACTAAATGAAACTGAAATTGCTGATGGTACAACAGTTAAAAATAGTCTTATTATGAGTAATTGTAAGATAGGTAGCAATTGTCTAATAAATAACAGTATTATATGTAGCGGAGTTGTCGTAGGAAACAATGTTCATATTATAAATGGAACTGTTATAGGTAATGACTCCATAATTGGGGATCAAAACTATCTGACTAATGGTATAAAGATTTTTCCCAAGACAGTTTTAAATAAAGGAGCAATTACTTTCTAAAGAGGTAGTATATATTGAAAATTGGAATATATGATCTTTATCTTTCAACTTTAGGTGGCGGGGAAAAGCATATGGGTAAAATGGCTGAAATACTTAGCAGGAATAATGAAGTTGAAATCTTAACCAATAAATATTTTGATTTAAGTAAATTATCAAAACATCTAAATCTGGATCTTTCAAAAGTAAAGTTAAGAATATTTCCTTACATCTCATCTGATTATGGTAGTACTATTACAAAGAATTACGATCTTTTTGTAAATGCTACCTATTTAAGCTATATGAGTGGTTATGCAAAGAAAAATGTTTATCTAACCTTTTTCCCTACACCTTTTGATGTTGATTTTAAGTTTATACATAAATTGGCTTTATTTTTGTTTAGAGGTATCTCCAGAAATTTATATAATTGGTTTTTAGATAAAGAAAAAAAATATGAGGATGGTTTGATTCCCATTGAAGGAATTCACGATCCAAAAAATTTTTTAATGAGAAAATCTACGTGGACCTCGGGAAAAGCAATTTTTAAAATTCAAAAGAATTTAATAAGTAAAGGATTTATAAAGTTAAAAATCAATGCTGGTAGAAAATTTAATTCTCCAGATACAGATATTAATATAAATTTTAAAGACAAATTTATTTATAAGGGTCACAAATTACCAAAAGATAAAAGTATAGTTTTTAACATTAAGATTCCATCAGAAAATGACAATATAATAACCATAGAATCTAACTCATTTTGTCCAGCAGATTTTTATAATTCTAATGACACAAGACAACTTGGTGTTTCTGTTAAAAATATATCTACCATATCTATTTTTCGAAGTTTAATCTATTTTTTAGTAAGTCTTTTCCCAACTTTTCTTTTAAACTTTCCTGATAATTTAAGTTTTTTAAATACGTATGACCTAATCTTGGCAAATTCAAAATATACTAAAAGATGGATAAATAAATTCTGGAATAGAGATAGTTTCCTTTTTTATCCACAGGTTGATATTGATTGTTTTGAAAAGATAAAGAAGGAAAATATAATTTTGAGTGTAGGAAGATTCTTTGTGGGACATCATAATAAAAAGCAATTAGAGCTTGTTAAAATTTTTAAAGAGCTTTATAACTCAGGACTTAGAGATTGGAGTTTATATTTAGTTGGAGGAGTAGGAGGGAAAAAGGAACATTTCAGGTATCTAAATAAGGTAAAAAGAGCTTCAAAAGGTTATCCAATAATAATAAAGACAAATATTGAAAGAGAAGAATTGAACCATATTTACAGCAAGAGTAAGATTTTCTGGCATGCCAGTGGGCTTGGAGAGGATGAAAACAATCATCCAGAGAGATTTGAACATTTTGGATTATCTGCTGTTGAAGCAATGGTAGCCGGTTGTATTCCTATTGTTATTGATAAAGGAGGAATGAGTGAGATAGTAGAAGATGGATTTAATGGTTTTTTATTCTCTAATTTAGAACATTTAAAAGAGAAGAGTTTAAAAGTTATAAATGATAGCAAATTTCAGAATAGAATTATAAAAAACTCATTAAAGAGTTGTAAAAAATATGATTCAGAAAATTTTGAGAAGAGAGTTCAACAAATAATTAAAATTTTGGGATTTGATAATTAAAATTTTGACAATGCCAGTTTAATATTAATTTCATATTTAATAAATAGATGTTGATATAAAATATTTTATCTTATAGTATAAATCATTAACTTAGAAAGATTTGGGCTTAGTTTCTTGACTAAATGTTTTCGAAACAATGCAATAATTATCTAAAAATATTAGAAAGGGGTTTTTCAAAATGAGAGTTCTAATAACAGGAATTACAGGTTTTGTAGGAAGTCATCTAGCGGATTTTTGTTTAGCTAAACCTGATGTTGAGGTTTATGGAACTATTAGATGGAGGAGTAAAAAGGATAACATTTTCCATATTGAGGATAAAATAAATTTATGTGAGTGTGATATTAAAGATGCAGTATCTGTTCAAAATATGTTGAAGAAAGCAAGACCAAAATATATATTTCATTTGGCTGCACAAAGTTTTGTTCCAACATCCTGGCATGCTCCTGTAGAAACTTTAACTACAAACATTATTGGAGAAATCAACTTATTTGAAGCTGTTAGAGATATGGGTATTGACCCAATAATACAAATTTCTGGTTCAAGTGAGGAATATGGATTGGCGGATGAAAATGAAATGCCAATAACTGAAAAAAATCCACTACGACCTTTAAGTCCTTACGCGGTTAGTAAAATAGCCCAGGATTTTTTAGGTTATCAGTATTATAAGTCATATGGTATTAGAATAATAAGAACAAGAGCATTTAATCACACAGGTCCCAGGAGAGGTGAAGTTTTTGTAGTATCAACAATAGCTAAGCAAATAGCCGAAATTGAAGCTAACATTAAAGACCCTATAGTAAGAGTAGGAAACCTTAAAGCAAAAAGAGATTTTACAGACGTAAGAGATATAGTAAGAGCGTATTGGTTAGCAGTAAAAAAGTGTGAACCGGGAGAAATATATAATATTTCATCAGGTAAAGCCGTAAGTATTGAAGAAATATTAAATACCCTGCTTAAAATGAGTAAGGTAGATATTGAAGTTGTTAAGGATCCAGAAAGAATGAGACCATCAGATGTTGAGGTATTAATAGGAGATTCTACAAAATTCAGAAATCTTACTAATTGGAAACCTGAAATTCCTCTCCAGAAAACATTAGAAGATACTCTTAATTATTGGAGAGAAAAAGTAAAACATAGAGTTTAAAAATTAAATTTTAGAGGTTTTTAGATGGATTATGATATAAAAGATATAAAACTTTCAGAAAAAGGAAATCTAAGAATTGAGTGGGCTGAAAATTTTATGCCTGTACTTTCACAGATAAAAGATAGATTTTATAAAGAGAAACCGTTAAAAGGAATTAAGGTAGGAGCCTGTTTACATGTTACTACTGAAACTGCAAATTTAATGAGGACTCTTAGAGCAGGAGGAGCAGATGTAACACTGTGTGCCTCAAATCCATTAACTACTCAGGATGATGTTACCGCTTGTTTAGTTAGTATCTACCAGATGTCAGTTTTCGCTATTAAGGGTGAAGATAGTGAAACATATTATGCACATATTTCAAAGATGTTAGATAGTAATCCAGAAATAGTTTTAGATGATGGTGCTGATGCGATAGGTAAATTGCATTTAAATAGAAAAAAGCAGTTATCATCCATATTAGGAGGAATTGAGGAAACTACAACTGGTGTTATCAGATTAAGAAGTATGGAGAGAGAATCTATTTTATCTTTTCCAGTAATTGCTGCAAATGACGCTGAAACAAAATACCTTTTTGATAACAGATATGGTACTGGTCAAAGCTCTATTGATGGAATCTTGAGAGCAACAAATAGAATGATAGCTGGTTCAATTTTTGTAGTCTGTGGATACGGTTGGTGTGGTAGAGGAGTTACTATGAGAGCCAGAGGAATGGGTGCTCAAGTAATAGTAACAGAAGTAGATCCCATTGCTGCTTTAGAAGCTGTCATGGAAGGATTTCAGGTAATGCCTATATCTGAAGCGGCTAAGATTGGGGATATTTTTATTACTGCTACTGGAGATATAAAGGTCATAAGTGAAAAACATATTAAGTTAATGAAAGATAAAGCTATCTTATGCAATACAGGTCATTTTAATGTTGAGATTGATATTGATGCCTTAAAAAAGCTATCAAAATCAAAGAGAAAAGTGAAGGACTTTGTTGATGAATATAAAATGCCTGATGGCAGAAGAATATATCTTTTAGCTGAAGGAAGACTTATTAATTCAAGTGCTGCTGAAGGACATCCAGCTAGTATTATGGACATGAGTTTTTCGAATCAGGCATTATCAGTAGAGTATTTGATAAAAAATAAAGGAAAATTGGAAAATAAAGTATATAAAGTTCCTAAAAAAATAGATAACTACATTGCAGAACTAAAATTAAAATCAATGAGTATTGAGATAGATAAATTAACAAAGGAACAAAAGAAATACTTAACCTCGTGGAGGAAAGGAACATAAATTCTAATTGTATTTTTTAGAAAAGAGTTTCTAAATAAGTGAGTTTCTTATGGTTGAAAAAGAAGAAGTCAAATCAATAGTATGGATAGATAATAAGGTTAAAATAATTGATCAGAGAAAATTACCCTTTGAAGAGGAATATATTATATGCGATAACTATAAATGTGTTGCAAAAACGATAAAAGAGATGGCGATAAGAGGCGCCCCTGCGATAGGAGTGGCAGCAGCATATGGATTTGCTTTGGCAGGACTTTCAAGCAGAGCAAAAACATCTGAAGAACTCCTTAGAGATTTGAAGATAGCCTATAATCATTTATCCAGAACAAGACCAACAGCCGTCAATCTTTTTTGGGCTTTAAATAGAATGATTAATGTTTTAAAAAAGAATTTGAAATTGGAAGTAAAGGCTTTAAAAAGAAGATTGATTAGGGAAGCTATGACAATTGAACAGGAGGATATAGCTATTAATAAAAGGATTGGTCAGATTGGATCAGCTCTCTTTAATAGGAAAGTTTCAGTTTTAACTCATTGTAATGCGGGAGCATTAGCAACTGCAGGATATGGAACAGTTTTGGGTGTAATAAGAAGTGCAAATAAAGAAGGAAAAATAAAGACGGTATGGGTTGATGAAACACGTCCATATCTTCAGGGTGCAAGATTAACTACCTACGAACTTATAAAAGAGAAAATAAACCATATTCTCATTACTGATAACATGGCTGGTTATTTTATTAATAAAGGCAATATTGATGCAGTATTAGTAGGAGCTGATAGGATAGCTGCAAATGGTGACACAGCAAATAAGATTGGAACATACTCTTTAGCAGTTTTAGCAAAAGAGAATAATGTCCCATTTTATGTTATTGCTCCAACATCAACTATTGATATGAATACTGATTCTGGAAAAGATATTCCAATTGAGGAAAGAGATAAAGAAGAAGTGATATTTGTTGGTAAAAAACAAGTTACACTTTCAGATATTAAGGTAAAAAATCCTGCATTTGATGTTACTCCTGCTAAATATATAACAGCTATAGTAACAGAACTTGGAGTTATATATCCACCGTATGATATAAATTTGCGGGAGAAATTATCATAATCAATTAAGCATATAAAAATATATATAGATATTAGAATCAATGAGGAATATTGCATGAAAGTAATGATCTTAGCAGCAGGTTTAGGAACAAGACTTCGTCCTCTTACTGACTTGATATCAAAACCCATGGTTCCAATAGTAAATAGACCTGTTATGGAACATATAATCGAACTTTTAGAAAGAAATGATTTTAAAGAAATAATTGTAAATCTACATTGGTACCCAAAAGTAATCAAGGATTATTTTGGAGATGGAGCAGTCTTCGGGGTTAAGATTAAATATTCTTATGAGGATAAACTCCTTGGTACTGCAGGAGGAGTAAAAAAAGTAAAAGACTTCTTTGATAATGAAACATTTCTTATAATGAGTGGGGATGCCCTTACTGATATAAATTTAAATGATTTAATAAAGTTTCATAAACAAAAAGATGGATTGTGTACTATGGTATTAACTTCTGTAGATGAACCATCAGCTTATGGTGTGGTTATTTTAGATGAAGAAAAAAAGATAATTGGATTTCAGGAAAAACCTCCTCAAGGTAGAGAAAAAAGTAAATTAGCTAACAGTGGAATATATGTTTTTAAAACTGAAATCTTTGATTATATACCAGACAATGAGTTTTTTGACTTTGGTGCAGATGTTTTTCCACAGCTTGTTAAGGAAAATATCCCAATTTATGGATACACACATTCTAGATATTGGAATGATGTAGGAAACCTCACAGAATATATGCGAGGAAATTTTGATGCTTTAAATAAAAAAGTTAAGGTTGATATACCAGGAACTGAAATAAGTAAGAATATCTGGATAGGAGAGAATTGCAGGATACATGAAGACGTTATTATGTCTCCACCAATATGTATTGGTAAAAATTGTATAATTGAGAAGAATGTGAAATTACTTGGTCCACTTATTATCGGAAATGATACAGTAATTAAAGAAAGAGCAGTTCTTTACAAGGGTATTAAGTGGGGAAGTGGATATATTGGTAAAGATGCAAGTTTAATTGGTGCAGTGACAGGAGAGTCCACAAAGATAGGGGATCAAGCTCACATTTTAGAAAATGCTGTTATAGGTTCTGAAAGTGTGGTATTAAGTGGAACAATTATTCACCCCAGCGTTAAAGTAATGTCTCAGCAAGTTGTAAATAGTAATAACAATATTAAATAAGTTATGAATATTCTCTTAAAAGCCATTCTTGATATATTTTTTCCACCCAAATGTGTAATTTGTTCGAAATTAGATGAAAAATTTTTATGTCAGGATTGTATTGATACTATTTCAGAAATAAAAAATCCCATTTGCCAATTTTGTGGTAAACCTACTTTAAAACCAGTCAGTAGATGTATAGATTGTAGAAATGAAAAGCTTTATTTCAGTCGAGCCAGGTCCTTTGGTCTCTATGAAAAAGTTTTCAAGGAAGTAATAACTGTATATAAATATAGGCATTTAAAAACTTTAACCGCAGTGTTAGCTCATTTTCTTTATATTGCTTTTCAGAGAAACTACAAAAATATTTTATTTGATTCAATTGAGTATGTTCCCATGACAAGAAGAAACAGGAATTTAAGAGGATTTAATCAATCCAAGCTTCTAGCAAGGGAATTTACTAAAATTATCAGAATCCCTGTTAATAATTTTTTAGTGAAAATAAGAAATACCGAAAGTCAAATGGGTCTACAATTAAGTCAGAGAAGAAAAAACCTTACAGGAGCATTTGATTTTAAAAAAGATAAGGAAAAATGTAATAGTAATATTTTACTAATAGATGATGTATATACAACTGGTCATACAGCAAGTGAGTGTTCAAAAGTTCTTTTAAATAATGGAGCAACAGATGTTTATGTTTTAACTTTAGCAAGATCAACATTGAGGTAGTAGCAACGGAAAAAATTTTACTAAGAATTTAAATTGCATGATTTTTAATTAATTTAAAAGTTTAACATTTTTATAAATTTATAAAATTTTAAAATCAAAAAAGTTTATTAATAATTTATCTATATTATTCAGTAAATTGGAGGTTGATTTGCAAAGAGGAAAAGTGAAATGGTATAGTGAGGAAAAAGGATACGGTTTTATAGAAGTTGAAGAAGGTGAGGATATTTTTGTAAGATTTTCAGCAATTTTAGAGGAAGGTTACAAATCATTAAAAGATGGTCAAGAGGTTGAATTTGAAATTGTAGAAGGAGATAGAGGTCCTGAGGCTTCAAATGTAAAGAAACTTTAATAATCTCAACTTTATAACCCAGAGTTTCTAATTTATAATTCTTTTTCTGATTTAAGTATTTTTTATCCTCTTACTACTTGATCTATAAAAACTCATAATAATTAAGGAGGTCATTGAAAGAGTTTATTATTTTAATCAAATTGTAAGACTGACTATATTTGCATTCTGATTCGAAAGGAGAACATTAATAATGAATATTATAGTAAAAGGTAAAAATATAGAAATAACAAAGGATATTAAAAATTATGTAATAGAAAAGATATCAAAAATATCTAAATACTCCAATCAAATTATTAATGTAGATGTAGAGTTATTAGTGGAAAAAAACCCGAGTATTACAGCAAATAATATTGCTGAAGTGACATTAGATATAAAAGGAACAACTATAAGAGTAAAAGAAGCTTCTCCTGATATGCATAATACAATTAATCTTGTTGTTGACAAATTGGAGAGAAAAGTAAAAAGATATAAGAATAGACTTATTGATAAAACTCAGAAATCGGGTTTTCATGGGATACGAGAGTTAATTACAGGAGAAAAAAAGCCGAGGATAGTTAAGATTAAAAGTTTCGAATTCATACCTATGACTCCAGAAGAAGCAGTGGAGCAGATGGAAATACTTGGTCACAACTTTTATGTTTTTACAAATTCAGAAACAGATCAAATAAATGTAGTATATAGAAGGAAAGATAAAAACTATGGGTTAATAGGACCGTCAGAATAAAAAAGTACAATTTTACCCACTTTTAAAATAATACATTTTTTTTATTTAATATTCTTTTATGATTAAAACACTATTTTTTACTTAGTTTTTAAATAAATCTTGATTTAAATTGAACATATTAACTAAAATTCTCCGATTTGGAGAAGGAAAGATAATTAAAAATATTCAGAATCTTGTTGATTATATAAACTCTTTAGAAGCTTCTGTTAGTAAATTAAGTGATAATGAATTAGCTTCGAAATCTAATGAGTTCCGAAGCAGGTTTGATAGAGGAGAATCTCTTGATAACTTACTACCAAAAACATTTGCAGTAGTTAGAGAAATTGCTAAAAGGACAATTAATATGCGGCATTTTGATGTTCAGATATTTGGAGGAATTGTATTACATCAGTGTAAAATTGCAGAGATGGCAACAGGTGAAGGAAAAACCTTGGTAGCTACACTTCCTGTTTGTTTAAACTCACTTGAAAATAAAGGAATTCATGTCGTTACGGTAAATGATTATCTTGCAAAAAGGGATGTAAACTGGATGGGTCCAATATATAGAAAATTTGGACTTGAAGTGGGATTACTTCAAAATGAAATTGAAGTTAATGAAAGAAAAATTGCATATAATTCTGATGTTACTTATGGAACTAATAATGAGTTTGGATTTGATTATTTGAGAGATAATATGGCTTTTAGTGCTAATAATCAAGTTCAGAGGAGTCATCATTATGCAATAGTTGATGAAGTGGATAGTATATTAATTGATGAAGCGAGAACTCCTTTAATTATATCAGGAGCTCCTTATGATTCTGCTAAAATTTATTATACATTTGCCAGATTAACTCCAGGGTTAAAAAGAGATATAGACTATGAGGTTAGTGAGAAAGAAAAATCTGTATTTGTTACAGAAGATGGCATAAAGCATGTTGAAAAAATGTTAAAAATAGACAATCTTTACGACCCAAAAAATGCAATTTTAATTCATCATCTAAAACAGGCATTAAAAGCTTTAAATTTATTCAGAAGGGACATTGACTATTTAATTAAAAATGAAGAAGTTATTATAATAGATGAATTCACTGGAAGATTGATGCCAGGAAGAAGGTATAGTGAGGGGTTGCATCAAGCTATAGAAGCGAAAGAGGGAGTAAAGATTAAACAGGAACATCAAACACTGGCTACCATCACTATACAAAATTATTTCAGGATGTATGAAAAATTAGCTGGAATGACTGGAACAGCGGCTACTGAAGCAGAGGAGTTCAGGAAGATTTATGGCTTTGAAGTAATTGTTATTCCTCCTAATAAACCTTTGATTAGAAATAGCCTTCCAGATTTAATCTATAAAACAGAGGAGATTAAGTTTGAAAAAACCATAAATGATATATCCAGAAGACATGAGAAAGGTCAACCTATATTAGTAGGAACCAGATCAGTTGAAAAATCAGAGCATCTTTCAAGTATGTTAAAAAGAAAAGGAATTAAGCATGAAGTATTAAATGCAAAATACCATGAAAAAGAAGCAGAAATAGTTGCTAAAGCAGGTCAGATCGGAGTAGTTACAATCGCTACTAATATGGCTGGAAGAGGAACGGACATTATTTTAGAAGAAGGAGTTACAGAAATTGGAGGTCTTCATGTTTTAGGAACAGAAAGACATGAAGCTCGAAGAATAGACAACCAACTAAGGGGTAGGTCTGGAAGGCAAGGTGATCCCGGTTCATCACAATTCTACCTTTCCCTTGAGGATGAACTTATGAGAATGTTTGGTTCAGAAAGAATTGCAAAAATTATGGAAAGATTCAATTTTCCAGAAAATGAACCAATTGCTCATCCATTAATTACAAAGTCAGTAGAAATTGCACAAAAAGAAGTTGAATCAGCCCATTTTGGTATGAGAAAAAGGGTTTTAGAATATGACGATGTGTTAAATAAACAAAGAGAAGTTATATACAATCAGAGAGGTAAAATTCTAGAACATGAAAATATTTCAGAACACATTAAGAGCATGATAGAGGATGTTGTAGAAAAAGCAATGAAGATAATCTCTTTAGAAGATATTAAACTTAATCGAGAAGCTGATTCAAGAATTAATAAGTTACTTTCTCTTATTCTTCCACCTGGAAAATACAAAGATTTTGTATTTTCAGATATAGATGGAAAAATAGAACTTGAAAATAGTTTAAAAACATATCTTTTAAATATATATAAATTGAAAGAAAAGGAAATTGGCTCAACCCAGATGAGAGATCTGGAGAGATATATTTTACTTAATGTAATGGACTATCATTGGCGTGAGCATCTAAGAGATATGGATGATTTAAGAGATGGAATAGGTCTTCATGCATATGCACAGAGAGATCCATTAGTAGAATACCAACATGAGAGCTATAATATGTTTGAGCAAATGATAGATGATATGAAGGAGGATGTAGTTAGGATATTATTTCATGCAAAGAAGGTAGAAGGTAAAACAAAAGACAAAGAGTCTATAAAGATCTCTAAAAAGAAGGTAATAACTGGAAAGAAAAAAGTAAAAATGAAAAGAATTACAGCACAGAAATCTTATAAAAAGGTCGGAAGAAATGATCCATGTCCATGTGGAAGTGGAAAGAAGTATAAATATTGTTGTGGTATTTAAAAAATTATAAATTAAATTTAGTAAGATATTAAAGGTTACTCATTTTTTAAGAAATTCTATATAACAAGATGATATTAGATTATAGTGATGAAATTGAAAAGTTAATAGAAAAAATATTATATTTTGAGAAAAATCTTGATATTGATTCAAATAAAAAAGAATTGTCAAAGCTTCAGAAAGAAGCTAATAAACCTGATTTTTGGGATGATTCTGAAAAAGCAAAAAAAATCATGGACAAAATTTCTAAACTTGAGGAAGAAATTAGTGATATTCATACTATTAAGAAAGACTTACTGGATCTTCAACTAATGAATCAACTTGCAGTAGAAGGTAAAGATAAAGATTTAGCAAGTGAAGTAATAATTCGAATTTCAGAGGTGAGAAATAAACTTAAAGATTTCGAATTTAAAAGGATTTTTACAGATAAAGAGGATTACTTACCTGCTATTGTTAATATACATCCGGGTGCTGGAGGAACTGAGTCTCAAGATTGGGCTAATATGTTATCTCGGATGTATATGCGTTGGGCAGATAAAAGGGGGCTTAAGACAGAAATAATCTCCATCCTTTATGGCGAAGAAGCTGGAGTTAAGAGTGCAACATTCACGATAGATGGGGAATTTGTTTATGGATTATTAAAAGGAGAAAGAGGGGTTCATCGATTGGTAAGGTTATCTCCTTTTGATGCAGCTCATAGAAGACACACATCTTTTGCTTCAGTAGAAGTTATTCCGTTGATTAAGGAAGATCTAAAAATTAAATTAGAGCGAAAAGATTTGAAGATAGAAACCTATAGGTCAAGTGGTCCAGGAGGACAACATGTTAATGTCACTGATTCAGCTATCAGGATAACTCATTTACCAACTGGAATTGTTGTTCAATGTCAGAAGGAGAGATCTCAAGCATTAAATCGTAAAACTGCTATTACAATATTACTTTCTAAACTACATCAAAGAGAAATAGATTTAATAAAAAAAGAAAAAGAGTTACTTTATAAACAGAAAAAGGAAATTGCATGGGGAAGTCAAATAAGAAGCTATATTTTACATCCTTATAAGATGATAAAGGATCATAGAACGGGATTAGAGGTAACTAAAGTAGAAGAGGTTTTGAACGGAGAAATTGATATTTTTTTAAAAAATTTTAAATAAAAAAGTTTGGTATAATTTAGAATTAACTTATTTTAAAGAGGGAATCCATGGATGAAGATTTTATAGTATTTAAAAATGTTAGTAGATATTATGAGGAAGAAATTTATGCTATAAATGATATATCTTTTACTATTAAAAAAGGGGAATTTGTTTTTTTTATTGGACCAAGTGGATCAGGTAAATCCACAATAATAAGGTTAATATTAAAAGAAATTGAGCCGACTTCTGGTGAAATTTATATAGCTGGAAAAAATATATGTAAACTTCCATCTAAAAATATTCCAGTTTTAAGAAGAAATATTGGATGCGTATTTCAGGATTTTAAACTTCTTCCAAACAAAACCGCATATGAAAATATTGCTTTTGCTCTTGAAGTTTTAGGTAGACCCAAGTACGAGATAAAAATTAAAGTTCCACAGATTTTAAAATTAGTTGGATTAGAAGATAAAGGTGATAATTATCCTGATCAACTAAGTGGGGGAGAGCAGCAAAGAGTTTCTATTGCAAGAGCTTTTGTAAATAGACCTCCACTACTTTTAGCAGATGAGCCGACTGGAAATATTGACCCCAATATCTCAGAGGAGATTGTAAGATTACTTGCTCGGATAAATAACACAGGGACAACTGTTATAACGGTATCCCATGATTGGTCTTTGGTGGATATGATGAGAAAGAGAGTAATAGAACTAGATGCTGATGGCAAGATGGTTAGAGACCAGAAAAGAGGAATCTATGGTTATGAAAGTAAATAACTTAATAGGAGAAAGATTATGAGAATTGATCCAAGATATTTTTTTTATGAAGCTTTCATGAGTCTTCGAAAAAATTTTGTAATGACTTTTATTGCTATTATTCAGGTTGCAATTGCACTGCTTATGGTAGGTTCTTTAGCTTTTGTTGCTTATGATTCCAGACAAATTATAAAAGCAGTAGAAAGAGAAGTTGAAATAAGTGTTTACCTTGAAGATGGAATTAATAATGAAGTTCTTCATAAATATGAAAATAAAATAAAATCCTGGTCTGAGGTAGAGAATATTGAATATCGCAGTAAAGAAGAAGCAATTAAAATATTTAAAGCACAGTTACCTGAAGACAGCAATGTCTTTGAGGTATTAGATCCAGAGATTCTTCCAGCTTCATTTGAGATAAGTTTAAAAGACCCTCAAAAAGTTGGGGATGTTGTAAAAAGATTTAAGGATGAGAAATTATATGATTTAGGACCGAATAAATATTGGAAATGGATTAATGACATGGAATATGGAGAATCGTACATACAAAACTTCTTCAGGGTTACTAACACAATTAGGATCTTAACATTTCTTGTAATTTCACTTTTATTTATTTCTTCGATTATTTTGATTTATAACACAATACGTCTTTCTATCATTGCAAGAAGAAAAGAAATAGAGGTAATTAAACTTGTTGGAGCATCAAATTGGTATGTACGTTGGCCCTTTATAATAGAAGGAGTAGTTCAGGGAATTATAGGAGCATTAATAGCTATAGGATTAGTTTTTATAATCAATATATCTTTTATAAAAAGATTGGAGAATGCATTTAATAGACTTTTGCCTCTTCCATTAAATTTTGCAGTAACAGCAGGCAATCCAATTCAATTGAAAATTTTTCTAACACTTTTTATAATAGGAATATTAGTTGGGGCACTTGGTAGTGTAGTTGCATTAGGGAAGTTTATTAAGATATAGAATTAAGTATAATTATATCATTCAATCTATATTAAAAATCTTTTATAAAAGGATTTTTTTAAAAAAGTTAGAATATAATTCTTGGTACTCAGTTTTTTGCAAAAGTAATTCTAAAATTAAAAAATATTATTTCTTATAGTAGAATTAGATATTGTGAAGTTTATGAAAACAAATCGAAAAAAGAATTTTATATTCACTTGTAGTTTTATTTTAATTTTTGTATTGCTTTCAACAAATACTGTTTTTGCTAATGAATATTTAAATCCTGAAGAAAGACTTAAACAAATTAAGCAGGAAAAAGAAGAAACCAAAAGTAAAATAGAACTATCTCGACAAAGGGAAAGGGAATTCCAGGCTCAAGTTAATGTAGTAGAAG
>Ga0209978_10000255_pt1 | contig 18564 bp, 16 predicted proteins | sample BentaG_FD_182805 | JGI IMG/M metagenome (GOLD analysis project Ga0209978, IMG submission 182805) | Deep subsurface microbial communities from South Atlantic Ocean to uncover new lineages of life (NeLLi) - Benguela_00093 metaG (SPAdes)... | ecosystem: Environmental > Aquatic > Marine > Oceanic >... | reverse complement strand
CCCGTGTTGCCGTTTTGTGCACCTACTGATATAATAGCTATGGCTGGAGCTTACAAAAACTCTGATTTCCTGAGAAGTGCACGGAGTCTTGGTATCAAATCGGGTCGCAAAAAATTCGATATGGTTCCTACTTCCCCAGCCAGCTTTATTAGGTGGCGCATTCGTCTAGGGGTTTAGGACACCTCCCTCTCAAGGAGGAGATCACCGGTTCGAATCCGGTATGCGCTACCAAATCTAATTAGCCTATCCTTTTCAGGAGTTTTTAGAGAACCGAGGTGTCAAAACACTAGGTTCAGCATCAGAAAGGAGGAAGCATGAAAGTCCTTGGTCTAATAGGTAGCGGCCGGAAGGACGGCAACACAAACACACTGATTGATAAGATTCTAGAAGGTGCCAAGACGAAAGGCCACGAGACCAGCAAGGCGTTTCTGGCTGACCTGAGAATTTCTCCTATTGGGGATTGCAGTGCCTGTCGTAAGGCAGGCCATTGCAGCATCGAGGACGATTTTGATGCACTTATGGAGGAGGTGCTGGCAAGCGACTGTGTCATCTTTGGCACGCCCCTTTACTGGTTCGGCCCGTCGGCTCAAATGAAAGCCTTTCTTGACCGATGGGTGTGCCGTATGGTTTTTGACGAAGAAGGTTTCCGAGCCAAAATGAAGGGCAAGAAATGTATGCTCGCCGTTCCCCACCAGGATGGACGGCTTTCGGGGGCGGAGTACCTGTTTGCTATTATGGAAAAGACCTTCGAGTTTATGGAGATGGCATACCTGGGTAAGATACAGACCGTAGCCTGGCGGCGGTGGGAGGCTGGCAAGGATGAGGTGGCGCTGAAGCATGCCTTCGAGCTCGGAGCCAGGCTTGCCGAGATGGAGGACATCAAGCAGGCTACTGGCTCCGTCGCCTTCAACTTCGGCAAACTGGCGCCGGAGACCTAAACCCGAGCTATAAGGTCAACGTGATGGTTGATAATAGCAGTGCCCAGCGCTTGAGGAGCTTCGTTGAATCGTTCGGGTGGCCTACTCTGGAGCTGGTATCTCCCATTCTCTACCTACGCGCTCATTGAACTTACATAGAGGCGCACCTTCGGGTAGACGGCGCTCAAAGGCGGGTGAGTAGCAGTATATGTTGCAGGAATCGCAAGCCACAATCTCGTTGTCGCGTCCTTCCAGGACTTTCCTGGGCCAGAAGGGGTCAGCGATGAGTTGGCGGCCGATAGCGACCATATCCGCCTGCCCTTTAGACAGGACTTCTTCAGCTACCTCCGGGGTGTTTATCCGGCCCACGGCAATGACCGGAATGTTCACCTTCTTTTTGATAGCCTTGGCCAGAAAAACCCACGTGCCCATCCGGTAGCGCTTGGGTGGCGCCACCGGGATGCGTCCCCAACCGGCAGTGGACACATCCAGGCAATCAACGCCGGCTTTCTCCAACTGCTGGGCGTATTTGATGCTGTCTGGGTGGACGGAACCATTGTCCTCCAGAGCTCCCAGGCGGAAAAATATGGGGAAGTCTGGTCCCACCCAGGTGCGGATTGCTGTCACCAGGTCGATGCCGAATTTCATGCGGCCTGCCAGGTCACCTCCATACTTATCGGTGCGCTGGTTGTGCTCAGGGGAGGTGAACTGGCAGGGGAGGTAGCTGTGGGCGCCGTGAATCTCCACGCAATCGAAGCCACCATCGCGGACATTGCGACTGGCTTTGGCGAAGCGGTAGATGATAGATTCGACCTCAGGGATAGTGAGCTCACGCATGTTCTCGCCTGCAGAGGGTGCTACTCTGTCGCCGCTGCTGGGGTCTGCTTCCTGCCCAGCAATCTGTACCCCACGCCCCTGGGGGAAGCGGTTCCCCTGCCACAACTGCAGCCCGATTCTGGCACCAGCCTCATGGACCTGGTTGGTGAGGAGACGCAGCCGCTCCACAAATGATGCCAGGCCCTCTGCGCCACCCCACAACTCCTCGCAGGCCAGGTTGTCTATGGCCGTGTTGGCCGTCAGCAGAAGGCCAGTACCGCCTTTAGCCCGCTCTGTATAAAATGCCCTGGCACGGCGATTGGTCAGGCCCATATTCATCTGGATGGCCGGATAAACGATGCGGTTCCTGAGCTCCATACTACGAATGGCTATCGGCTGGAAGAGTCTCATGCTTACCTCCCTTTTCCTTGTGTGTCGCTAGCTATTATAACTCTTTTTGTCTTTAGTGTCCTGCTTATGCCCTCCCTGTGCTGGAAAATCAGGCTTTAGCCCGGAGCAAATGACAATCGCCCCAGGTCAGTGTATAATGGGCCTGGATATGCTAGATTTTGAGTTTAAGAGGAGATTATAGCTAGCTAATAGAGCGAGAGCAATGGGGATTGAGAAAACTTTGAAAAGGGCTGAAGTGTTTCTTGGGTTGGATGATAGCGACCTGAGTAAGATAGCTGCCTTACCCTCATGTCGGGAAGAGGCTTATCAATCTGAGAGGGTCATCTTCAGAACAGGTGATAAAGCGAAGTATCTGTATGTGCTCAAGGGGGGGGAAATAGACTTGATGGTGGAAGTTCCACCAAAATCTGAGCAAGCAGCAACACAGATTGTGGCTGAGAGAATCACGATAGGTGGATTCTTCGGATGGTCAGCTCTGGTGAAACCGCATTTCTATACTATGTCCGCAATTTGTACAGAGCCTTCCAGTGTGGTGGTTATTAGTGGAGCTGAACTTATGGCTTTGTTTGAAAAGGAGTACCACATCGGCTACAAGGTGTTTCAAAGCCTCTCTCACATCATCGGAACAAGACTAAGAGACATGGAGCAGGTCTTGGCAACAGGACGAAGGTGGCCTTTCTTTAAGAGGTGAAAAAATTTTACCCTTTTAGGTATTGTTTCACCCTGGCCAGTAATTCTGCAGGGGTAACCGGCTTTTCGATATAATCCTCGGCTTCCAGGGTAAACCCGCGACTACGTGGGATAGAGGTCTCCTGAACTTTTGAAGAGAAGGCGGTTAACATTAGGACTGGAATTTTACTAAGTTGAGGGTCTTTTTTGAGTTGCTCAGCAGCGGTAAATCCGTCCTTCACCGGCATTATTACATCTAGGAGAATCAAATCAGGATTTTCCTCCTTCGCCTTTTGCAATCCTTGCTCCCCTTCATAAGCTACGATTACATCATAGGGCTCACTCTCCAAGACAGTCTTCGTTGCTTCCACGAAATCAATATCATCGTCAATAAGCAAGATTTTGTTTCTTTTGTCCATCTCTTCCCCTCCTGAACTACTGAGCCTAGTCAGCTCAGTTCAGACCTTTTGCTGCTTCTTTATGAGTTTCCCCACTCTTTCCAACAGGACATCTGGGGAGATAGGTTTCTCAACATAATCATCCACATCAAGCTCAAGGCCGGTTTCCAGCTCATAGCGGCGGCGACTAGCTTCCTCTCTCACCGAGGTTAGGATTAAAATAGGTATATCCTTAAACTTCGACCATCTTGGGTCCTGGAGCTCTTTACATACCGCAAACCCGTCCATTTTCGGCATTAGCAGGTCAAGAATGAGCAGGTCCGGCTTCTCTGCCTTGAGGTTAGCTAAGCCTTCTATCCCATCCTGAGCGGTAACTACCTGATAGCCTTTAGCTTCAAGAATCATAGTTAGAGCATCTAAAATATCAGGGTCGTCATCAACTAGCAGTATCTTCTCTTGCATGTTTCCCTCCTTCTAGAATTATAATACGGGTCTAGGTAATAATCCAGCCTGCTCTACAATTTGTGGGACGATGTCCTCCCAGCCTACTGCCATAATATGGATGCCATGAACCCCGGGTATCTCCTTGAGCTGCTCGATGATATCAAGGATTATTCTCGCCCCTTCTTCCTTGGCTTCCTTGGCCTCCTCCATCCTGGTAACAAGCTCATCTGGAACGCTCACTCCAGAAACGTAGTCTCTCATATACCGAGCCATACCTGCTGACCTAATAGGTATCACTCCGGCTAGAATATGTACCTGCTTGTCCAAGCCCCGGTCAACAATCATCTCCATCCATTTAGCGAACTTGGCTACATCATAGACTGCCTGAGTTTGAATAAAATCGGCTCCTGCCTTGACTTTCTTAGCTAGTCTCACCACCCGGAATTCAAAGGGGTCAGCGTAGGGGTTCTCAACGGCTCCGATGAATAGAGGTGCTTCCCCGGAGATTTCGTCGCCACAAATGAATTTCTTCTCATCTCGTATATTTTTCAGGGTTTGAATCAGTTGAATTGAGTCGATATCAAAGACCCCCTTGGCAGTAGGGTGATTACCAAACTTCTGGTGGTCGCCAGAGAGACAGAGGATGTTACCAATGCCCAAAGCTATAGCACCTAATACATCGCTCTGAATAGCGATTCTGTTTCTGTCTCGAGTGACCATCTGCATCACCGGCTCGACACCTTGTTGCTTCAAGAGGACACAGCCAGCAAGGCTGGACATACGCACAATGGCAGTCTGGTTATCGGTTACATTAACGGCATCACAGCAGGAATGGAGCAGCTCTCCTTTCCTCAGGATTACTCTGGCACTAGTCCCCTTGGGGGGACCTGCCTCAGCGGTAACAGCAAAACCTCCACTTTCTAAGACCTTCTCTAAGTTTGTGCCGGCTTTCATTACTGCTACCTCCTTTCACTTTTCTTGGGTAGGGTAAAGGTAAATTTGCTTCCAATGCTGCTTTCTAGACATGGGCTCTCAACCCATATCTTGCCCCCGTGGGACTCCACAATTCTCTTGGCTATGGACAGTCCTAGACCCGTCCCCTTTATTTCTACATTACTGGCGCGAAAGAAGTCGTCAAACACTCGGGGTAAGTCCCCAGGAGGGATGCCAATCCCGGTGTCTATAACTTCAACATGTATGTCATTGTCCCCTTCCTTTACCCTGAGGGTCACCGTACCTTCAGTCGTATAATTAACAGCATTGTTCACTAAATTGGCTATCACTTGCTGGAGCCGGGGGCTTGAGCCACGAATTTTGGGGAGTGTCTCAGGTAATTCTACTTTAAGCTTTACCCCCTTTTCTCTGGCTAGCTTACGCTGGTCATCAAGGCAATTTCTAACTGCTTGGCGCAGAGAAATCTCCTTCATCTCCTGGACAAGTTGGCCGGTTTCGATGCGGGGAATATCTAAAAGGTCACTAATCAATCTCAAGAGCTCCGTAATCCTAATACTGCTTCTTTGCAACATGTTGTTCTGCTTCTCAGTGAGTTCCCCGGAAAACCCGCCTAGCATAACCCCGATGTAACTCTGAATAGCAGCCAGAGGGGCTTTTAGGTCGTGAGCTGCTATACCCAGGAAGCGAAGAAATCGGTTTTTTTCCTCGGCTAGCTTAATTATTTCCTCGGAGGACTTCTCTAGTTCCCTCGTTTTTTCGTGGAGAAGACGCTCGCTTAATTGCACTACCTGCCGCTGCCTCTTCCTTAGCTCGCCGGAAATGGCAGTGGCCATATAAGCCGAGCCATAAAGAATTGTCGCCACGCTGGCCAGAATCGCCGCAATATAGCTTCCTTGCTTGTATAGTGTAGGAGGAACAAACCCTCCTAGATTAACATGAGGTATTGCCCCGCTATACTCCAGCCCTACTAGCAGCATAAGCATCAGAATCGCTGCGGTAGCTAGTAGATACACCGCCGTGTAGGGGAGTACTATACTAGCCAGGATAATGTGAAACACAAAGTAGAAAAGAAAGGGGTTTTCTATCCCTCCGGTAAAGTGGAGAATCACAGTGAGCGCTATTAGGTCAAGAAAGATGTGGATGTTGCTAAAGGTTCTGGCGCTCTGGATTACTGAGCCAGTTTTCTCTGGTTTTAGGCTTCGAAGCTGCCACAGCAGCACCAGATTATACAGAGCCATAAAGGCACAGGTGACATACACCGGGATTGCAGAGAAGCTAACGTGGAATATCTGAGATGCCACCAGAGTGGCTATGATAATACCCAGAATGGCCAGCCACCTCATGTTGACGGACACCCTGAGCCGCATGAGTAAGGCTGCCTCCTCAGGGAGGTATTCGGTTCTGCCTTCTTCTATGAGAAGCTTGTTATTCATCTTAGGACTCTATAATAATTTCCCGAGGTCCTCCTGAATGGCTGGTGCCCCAATCTTTAGGAGGCTCGATTTCCTCCAGCTTGTCCAACTGACCCAGGGCAGCTAGACGGTCAATTATCAACTGCCAAGCACAAGGGATGTCTGGGTCAATCTCACACCTGCCTTCCACTGACCCCCCGCAGGGTCCATTTAGCAGGCTCTTGGCACACCTGACCAGGGGACATACGCATGCTGTCCGCCCCAGAACACAACTTCCACACTGCATACAGGCTTCAATAAAATGACCTGGACTCTCCTCCATGCCCAAAAATAAGGTGTTCAAAGCTGGATAAACAGACTTATCGCTATAAAGGCTAACCGTTTGCACCCCGAAGGCACACGACATCACCAGTATACAGTCGGCTGTCTTGATTGTCTCGGCATTCTCACTCAAGGCGTCTTTGGTGAGTGTGTCGCAAGCTGTAGGAATGACCATCCATCCGGTAACTTTTTTGCCGGCAGCTTCAAGCTTGTCTTTCATGGCTAGAACTTCAGACTTCCCGCCAGTATGCAGCATAGTGGCACAGGTGCCACAGCCGATCAGGTAGACTGTTTCCACCCCACTGAGAATCGCGATAATCTCCTCAAAGGGTCTTTGTTCAGTGATTGTTATCATGCTGAGCCCCCTTTCTTTGTTGCACCTACTGGGATTGGCTCTTCTGGTGTTAGAATACGCTCGCCCGAAACTTTCACCACCGCGCTGAAGCGAGCCGGGCACACACTGAGGCATATGCCGCACTTGGTGCACTTGCTCTGGTCAATAATATGCACCATCCGTTTCCCCCCCTTGATCGCTTCGCTGGGACAAGCCCTCAGGCAAATCCAGCAGCCCTGGCACTTGTCCGGCAAGATGTAGTAAGAGCAAAGCGCGTCGCACATCACAGCAGGACATCGCTTCTCTTTGGTATGAGCTTCATATTCGTCTCGAAAATAGTTTATCGTGGTCAGTACTGGACTGGGACAGGTGCGCCCCAGTCCACACAGTGAGGTATCTCTAACCTGTTCACCTAAACTTACAAGCAATTCTATATCTTTCTCTGAACCCTCACCTTGAGTAATTCGAGTTAGGGTGTCTAACATTACTTTGGTGCCCAGGCGGCAGGGGGTACACTTGCCGCAGGATTCAGCTTGAGTAAAGCTTAGGAAATACCGAGCTATATCCACAGCACAGGTATCTTCATCTATAACTATCATTCCACCTGAGCCCATTATAGAGCCAATCGCTTCCAGTGAGCCATAGTCGACCGGTAAATCCAGATGCTTTTCAGGCACACAACCCCCCGATGGGCCACCCATTTGGACTGCCTTAAATTTTCTTCCCTGGGGAATGCCACCGCCAATATCAAAGATGACCTTCCTCAAGGGGATACCTATAGGCACTTCCACTAAACCGGTGTTATTGATCTTACCGGCCAATGAGAATATCTTGGTTCCTTTGCTTGTCTCGGTCCCCATACTGCAATACCAGTCGGCCCCGTTAAGGATAATAGATGTAATATTGGCATAAGTCTCCACATTATTGATATTGGTTGGCTTACCCCACAAGCCTGATTGAGCTGGAAATGGTGGACGAGGGCGAGGCATACCTCGTTTACCTTCTATAGACATAAGGAGCGCTGTTTCTTCACCACAGACAAAAGCGCCAGCACCCTCTTTTAGCCTAATTTCGAAGCTGAGTTCAGAGCCCAAAATATTTTCACCTAAAAAACCTAGCTCCTCTGCCTGAGTAATGGCATTTTTAAGGTGTTCCACAGCAATAGGATACTCTGCCCGGACATAAATATAACCAATCTTTGCTCCAATGGCATAGGCAGCGATAAGCATCCCCTCCAGGGTAGTATGAGGGTCTCCTTCCAGCACTGCCCGGTCCATAAAAGCTCCAGGGTCACCCTCATCACCGTTACAGACAAGATACTTGGTATCGCCAGCAGCAGCCCTTACCAGCCTCCACTTCCTGCCGGTGGGGAAACCAGCCCCACCACGCCCACGCAATCCAGATTCCTCGATGGCTTCAATCACCTGCTCCGGTGTCATGGTGGTAAGCACCTTGCTCAAAGCGGCATAGCCATCACGGGCAATATACTGGGATACGTCCCTGGGATTGATTATACCGCATCTACGAAGCACATTTTTCGTCTGCCCTCTATAGAAAGGGACGTCATGGGCAAAGGGGATTTTTCCAGTTGCCGGGTCAACATAAACCAGACGGTCAACGATATCACCGTTTATCATCGTTTTGTCCACGATATCGGCTACATCGTCGGCGGTCACCTGTTGATAAAAGATATCTTGAGGTTCAATGACAATAACTGGCGCCCTGGCACAAAAGCCATGACATCCAGTCTCCCTGACCTCTACTTTATCCTCGAGCCCTCTTCTCTTGATTTCGTCATTAAAAGCATCCCTAATTTCTTCGGCACCATAGGCTCGACATCCAGTCATACATATTCGGACACAGCTCTTATTGGGGTCTATCTTTTCGATAATTGACTGGCGAAGAGAGTCCAATTCATCCGCTGTTCTGATTTTTCCCATTAAACCTCTGCTTTTCATTAGTCATATTGTTTTAGAACAGGCTCCACCTTATCAGGTAGGAGCTTGCCATAATAACTACGATTTACCATCATTACCGGAGCAAGGAAACATGTTCCCAGACAAGCCACCGTCTCTAGGGAAAACTTAAAATCACTCGTTGTTTCGCCTTCGTTAATACCTAAATTCCGCTCTACAGCTTTTAAAATGGCATCCGTGCCGCGCACGTGGCAAGCTGTCCCTCGACAGACTCGAATTATATTTCGGCCCCGTGGAGTTAAATAGAACTGGGCATAGAAGGTGAGAACCCCATATACCTGACTGGGGAATACCTTTAAAGCATCGGCAATACGCTCTATCGTTTCTGGAGGAACCCAGCCAAATTTGGCTTGAACCTCCTGCAGCACCGAAATTAAAACACCCTCCTGCCCTTTATATTTAGAGACTATTTTGTCCAATTTGCTCAGGCCTATTTTTTTGCTTTTCAATTCGCTCTTCCTTCTTTTGTCTGTCTGAGCATACTTCACTCGTCGAGCTTTTTAATGGTAATGTTAGTGAAGCGTGGGATTGAATTTTACCACTTTTCTTGTTCGAGTCTACATCTCAGCCACCTACTAAGACGCTGATTTAACTTACCGACATTTGCCTCTACGTAGGCTATGTCCTTTCAACTCTTACTGCACAGACCTTTAGCTCGGGTATCTTTGATACCGGGTCCAGAGCTGGATTAGTCAACACATTGGCTGCCCCTTCTTTAAAATGGAAAGGCATAAATATTGTACCCGGTGGCACCATCTCAGTCACTCTAGCCCTAGTTATTACCCATCCGCGTCTGGACACTATCTTAACCATGCTACCATCCGGCATTTGCAGCCTGCCAGCATCATCAGGGTTTATCTCCACAAATCCTTCAGGACATATTTCATTGAGTCCCCGGGACCTCCGGGTCATCGTCCCAGTATGGAAATGGTATAAAATCCTTCCCGTGGTCAGCATAAAGGGGTAGTCCTTATCTGGAAGTTCTGCCGGAGCAACATATTCCACAGGCGTAAATTTACCCAGACCCCTGGTAAACTTATCTTCGTGGAGGAATTTTGTCCCTCCGTGGTCTTGATCAAGGCATGGCCATTGTAAGCCCTCATTTTCTAGCCGGTCATAACTTATCCCGCCGTAGATAGGCGTCAACCGAGCAATTTCTTCCATAATCTGTTTAGGTGATTCGTAGGCCATAGGATAACCCATCTTGGTAGCTAGTTCGCCAATTATCTGCCAGTCAGGCTTAGCCCGTCCGATAGGCTCGATAGCCTTCCTTATTCTTTGTACACGTCTTTCAGTATTGGTAAATGTTCCGTCCTTCTCAGCAAAGCTAACTGCGGGGAGTACTACGTTGGCCAACTCGGCGGTTTCGCTCAGAAATATGTCTTGGACTACCAGAAAGTCCAGTGATTCAAGGGCTTCTCTTACATGGGTAATATCCGGGTCGCTAAGTGCCGGGTTTTCTCCCATAATATACATCCCCTTGATCTTTCCTTCTTTGGCACCTTGGAGCATCTCCATTATCGAAAGCCCAGCTCTATCAGGCAGCTTATTTCCCCATTCCTTCTCAAACGTCTCTCTGACCGAGGCAACCTCAAGCCTCTGATATCCAGGAAGTACATTGGGTAAAGCTCCCATATCGCACGCTCCCTGGACATTGTTTTGACCTCTGAGAGGGTTGACCCCTGTGCCTTCTTTGCCCACATTCCCGGTCAACATGGATAGATTAGCCAAACTCAATACATTATCTGTACCTGTAGTATGCTGGGTTATACCCATGGCATAGACTATCGATGCTCGGTCCGCTTGGGCATATAGCCTGGCTGCTTGACGGATGTCTGCTGCCGGCACACCAGTAACCTCTTCCACATACTCAGGGGTATACTTCTGTACCGCTGCCTTCACCTCCTCGAAGCCTTCCGTTCTTTGTGCGACAAACTCTTTGTCCCAAAGTTCCTCATTAATGATTACATTCATTAAGCCGTTTATAAGAGCTACATCGGTACCCAGCCTGTGTCTCAGCCATATATCAGCAAACTTAGTCAGTTTTATGGCTCGTGGGTCGGCGACGATTAGCTTTGCCCCCTTCCACTTAACCGCCCGCTTAATCCTCTGACTTATTATGGGATGCTCCTCGGTAGTATTGGACCCAATAACTAGAATAGCGTTAGCGCTCTCTATTTCCTCTATAGAATTGGTCATCGCTCCACTGCCAAAAGCCAAACCCAGACCTGTTACCGTAGGCGCATGGCACAGTCGGGCGCAATTATCCACGTTATTGGTACCTATGACCGCTCGCATAAATTTTTGCATTAGATAATTTTCTTCATTGGTGCACTTAGAAGAGCTCAGGCCAGCCAGACTATCGCTCCCATATTGCTGCTTGATTTCGCCCAGTTTGCTAGCCACCAAAACCATCGCTTCTTCCCAAGAACTTTCGGTAAGCTGGCCATCTTTCCTGATTAGCGGGGTCTTCAGTCTCTCAGAGTTATTTATGAAATCATATCCATAACGGCCCTTAACACATAAGCTTATATTGTTGACTGGGTGCCCTCTATCAGGAGTCACACTAACAACTTCTTGGTCTCGAACATTAAGATAGAGACCACAACCGCAGCCACAGTAAGGGCATGTGGTGCGAACTCTTCTCGTTCCCTTCCGCTTATGTCCATTTGATTTATCTGATAAGGCCCCCACGGGGCACAGCGAGACACAAAGTCCGCAAAATTCGCAAAGGGATTCTTCCAAAGGCTTGTCAAACGGAGTTGCTGGCTTAGATTCGAATCCTCGGTAAACATAATCAATTGCGCCTATCACATGTAACTCTTGGCAGCCTCTTACACATCGGCCACAAAGGATACATTTGGTAAGGTCCCTCTCAATAAAGGGATTGGTATCTTCTATAGGATAATAGCGCTTCCTCACCTGAAATCTGGGAAGTCCGACATCTAGGTCAGCGGCAATCTTGCGCAGTTCACATACATTAGCCTTGTCACACATAAAGCAAGAGCCGCAGTGACTAGCCAGCAAAAGTTCCACTATCACTTTACGGGTTTCTAGAATCTTGGAAGAATGGGTAGATATGACCATCCCCTGAGTGATTGGAGTGTGACAGGAACCAACCGGTGTTCTTGAGCCTTCCACCTCAACTACACAAATACGACAAGCCCCAATGGGTGTCAATTCCGGGCTGTGGCACAGGGTGGGGATTTCTATGCCATTTTCTTGAGCGAGCTCAAGGATGGTCATTCCTTCATGACCACTCAATTGAGTACCATCTATTGTTACCGCTACTTCAGCCATATTTGCCACCAAATCTTACACCTTCTCTGGCCCGACGTCAAGCACTACTAAGCCTGCCAGACCAAGGCCAATGATGATAAGACTTGCTTCTGTTGATTAAGAGTTCCAGCTATTTCCTACTTGGACGGGGCTCCGAGCGGGCTTGACGGCTAGATGCAATAGGCATTATTATTGGTCTCGAAAGTAGTGAGAGTGAGAAACACCGCATCACCAGTTGAGATGGCAAATCCCGGTTCAAAGAGTGTGGCTGCTGCTTGCTTGTCTGACTTCTACGGCTACGAAGCGAAATCAGGTCAGGCAAAAACTATCCACGGAGGTGCATACTGATGGCTGGAGGCGCTCTTGATGGTATCAAGGTTGTCGAGTTTGCCACGATGGTTTCTGGTCCCTACTGCAGCAAGCTGCTGGCGGATATGGGAGCCGATGTAATCAAGGTAGAGCCGCCTGAAGGCGATTCGTCACGTCAGTGTGGGCCTTTCCCAAAGAGCGGGCCATGCCCCGAGCACAGTGCGCTGTTCCTCTACAATAACACCAGCAAGCGGGGGGTAACACTGAACCTGGATAGACCGGAAGGTCTCGATGTGTTTAAGCGACTTCTCAGATGGGCAGATGTTCTCATCGACAACCACTCTCCTCAGCGTCTGGAAAACCTTGGATTGAGTTGGGAGGTGATGTGTAAGCTGAACCCAGCGCTCGTTTATACATCTATCACTCCATATGGTCGCACCGGTCCGCGAGTTGATGTAAAGGGGGATGAACTGACCATCATGCATGCCGCAGGTTTGGGTAATTTGCTACCGACCCGTTCGGTTGATATAAGCCGCGCCCCGGTAAAGATGGGGGGCTATGCCGTGGGTTATCACGGCGGGGTCACTGCTGCCTTTGCCACCCTGGCTGTGTTGCTGGGCCGAATGAAAACAGGCCGTGGGCAACTAATCGACATCTCGCTCCAGGAGGTAATCCTCACTCTGGTGCGGGTGAATGTAGCCAGCACCCGCTACCACGGTACACGGTGGAATCGCGTTCCCGACCGACCTCCAGCAATGGGGAGAATGAAGACCAGTGATGGTTATATCGTCGTTGGTGCCATCGAAAACCACCATTTCAGGGCTTTGATGGAGTTGATGGGAAACCCCGAATGGGCTGCGGCTGCAGAGTGGGACTCTCTGGCTTACCGGATGCATCACTTGATGGATGTAGCACCGATGATGGATGAATGGATGTTGCAGCAACGAAAGGACGATGTGCATCACAAGGGAGCCAAAAAGGGCATTGCCATGGGACCAATCAACTCTGCCAAAGACCTGATGGAGAATAAGCAATACGCTGCCAGAGGTTACTTCGTTGAGGTAGAGCACCCGGAGGCTGGCAAGCATAGATACGCTGGCTGGCCATACAAGATGTCAGCTACACCGGCACAGGTCGGGAGACCGGCTCCGTTGCTGGGACAGCACAACCAGGAGATATATTGCACCGACCTTGGGTATTCACCAGAAGAGCTTGAGCATCTTCAGCGCCTGGGGGCGATATAGCCAAAAGGAGAATAAGGGTGGAAAATAATGTGCTTCCTTTGCAAGGTGTGCGAGTGGCTGATTTTAGCTGGGTGTGGGCCGGGCCATACTGTACCATGCTTCTAGCCGCTCTCGGTGCCGAGGTAATTAAGGTCGAAGGCCACAAACGAACAGACCTCATGCGCCATATTGTGGTGTGGCCACTGCCCGACACTGCTCCACAGGAAGTGCCGCCCAATCAGGGGATGGCATTTAGTTCCGTCAATATGAATAAAAAGAGCGTAACTCTTGACCTCACCAAGCCCGAAGGTGTACAGCTGGCGAAACGGCTGGCAGTAATGAGTGATATCGTCCTCGACAACCTGCGTCCGGGCTCGATGGCAAGATTGGGCCTGGGTTACGAGGAACTGCGGCAGGTGCGGCCCGATATCATCGTGGTCTCTTCCTCCAGCCGGGGACAGGAGGGGCCTCAGAAGGACTATGCAGGGTATGCCACTATTCATCATGCCATCGGCGGAGGAGCCTACATTACGGGCTATGCCGATGATGCTCCTTGCCACAGCCTGGGCGATGTGGATATCATGAATGCTACCGTCACAGCCTATGCGACTCTGGCAGCTCTGTATCACCGCATGCAGACGGGGGAGGGACAGTTTATCGATTACTCGCAGTGTGAGGGCGTAAGTTCCCTTATTGGCGATTTACTGCTGGGCTATGAGATGAACTCGCAGATTCCAGAGCGAATGGGTAATGCCCACCCGAAATATGCTCCCCACAATGTGTACCAGTGTTGGGGAGTAGACCGCTGGTTGGCGCTGGAGATACATTCTGATGAGGAGTTCGCCATCCTTGCCGATGTCATAGGTAGGCCCGACCTGGCTGAGGACCCTCGCTTCGCTAATATGGCATCCCGCAAGAAGAACGAGTCCGAATTGGGCCAGATTATCGGAGAGTGGACTCAGGCGCGGGACCGCGACTGGATGGTGAACGAGTTCTGCCAGGCAGGGCTTGCCGCAGCGCCGTCGCGGGACGCCAGGGACCTCTACGCAGACCCGCATCTCCAGGCCCGCCATGCCTTTGTGACCATCGAGCATCCCGAGGTAGGTGAGCTGGAATTGGTGGGAGTTCCCTGGAAGATAAGTGACTGTGAAATGGTTATGGAATACGCTCCGCTGTTGGGAGAGCACAATGACTATGTGTTGCGGGAACTCCTCGGCCTCAGCCAGACTGAAGTGGCTGACCTCCGCAGGAATGAGGTCATCATGTAGCCGAAGCTAGCTACGGAGAGAGGATACTGCTCTAACCCTATGCCAGTCCCATTAGTTGCTGGGTATTCTATTGGCTTGCCAATGTTATTGACAGGGAGTATAATGTTGCTAAATGGTGAAGGGCTACATTCTCATCAAGCTAGTGCCAGGATTGGAATCGGATGCGCTCTTCCAGATTCGTGCCACCCAAGGAGTTGTGGATGTAAACCTAGTGTTCGGACAGTGGGACGCAATAGCTATAGCTGAAGCCAAGACCCTTTTTGAACTGTCCAGGACAATCCTCAGCGAGGTCCGTAGTGTCCAGGGTGTCCAGGATACCACAACACTTCTGGAAGGCGCACTATAAGCAGTCCGTTGCTTTCCGCACAAAGGGGAATTCGAATCCTTGTGTGATAGAGACGGTTCGCTTTGTCCCTATTGCCAAATCAAAAAAGATAGGATATAATGTGTATTATTATAGTAAAGCCGGTGCAAACCGGGAAATGGAAGGAGGTAATATGTCTAGATTTAAGGGAACTTACCAGGTTGTACTCGTATTGGCTTTGGTCTTGGCCTTGGTCACTGGAGGGTGCGCTGCTCAGCCCGGGGAGGGGGTGACACCGCTCAAGATAGGGCAGCTTAACAGCTTCACCGGCGACCTCTCTGATTTTGGTGGAGCTCACCGGAATGCCTCTTCGCTGGCGGCGGACCATGTTAACCTGGCTGGCGGTGTGCTGGGTGGTGTAGTCACCATCCTCGCCAGGGACACAGCCACCAGTCCAGTACAGGGTGTCGATTCCGCTCGGGCTCTAGTTGAAATTGGGAAAGTTGCCGCCATCGTTGGCGCCCTAGCCAGTGGCGTTACCATCCCTGTGGCGGAATCGGTAACCGTGCCCAATCGTATTCTGCAGATATCCGCAGCGTCCACATCGCCAGGACTAACGGTACTGGCGGACAATGATTTCCTCTTCCGTACCACTGTCTCTGATGCGATACAAGGAGTGATTATGGGGCGTCTAGCTAAGGAGCTGGGATATAACACAGCCTCCGCCCTGTACATCAACAACGCCTACGGCCAGGGGCTAGCCGAACAATTTAAGGCTGCCTTCGAGGCAGAGGGTGGTACAGTGTTGGAGCTGGTACCTCACGAGGGTGTGCAGCCAACCTACGCTTCAGAGCTTGCCAAGGCAACAGAGGGTAACCCTGATGTCTTAGCCTGTATAAGCTACCCAGAGAGCGCCGAGGTCTATCTGCGTGAGGCCTTGGAGGGTGACTATATTGACACATTCCTCTTCTGTGATGGGACTAAATCCCCCGATATGAATGAAGCAGTTGGGGTGGCGCAGCTGGAAGGAAGCCATGGAACTGCCCCAGGCGCACCCCTTACTGATGCACGCCTGATCTTTGATGCTGCCTACGAAGCTTCTTTCGCAGCCGTTCCTCCGCTTCCATTCATGGCTGAGACCTACGACGCCGTGGTGCTGATTGCCCTAGCCGCGGCGAAAGCTGGCACCACCACCGACAGCGCTGCCATCCGAGACGCACTGCGTGATGTAGCCAACCCGCCAGGTGAAGTGGTGGGTCCTGGAGTTGATAGTATCAAGCGTGCGCTAGAGCTAATCAAGCAGGGCAAGGACATCAACTACGAAGGTGCTGGGGGCTCTCAGGACTTTGACGCAAACGGTGATGTAATCTCCACCATCGAAATTTGGAAAATTGAAGGTGGGGCAATCGTTTCCACGGGAAGGTACGAGCTACCCTAGGTTACACCAAGAAATTCTCTACAAATAAAGAGGTTTTTAGCAGCACAGGGAGGCTGCCTAGCCAAGCTATGGTTCTGGATGGGCAGCCTCATCTGCTGGCTGCACAGGTCGCGATACCCTTCGTTCCTCCCCCAAGATGCCGCCGGGACGCAACAGAATAACGGCTACAATCAGTACGCCGATCATAACATAACGGAAGTTAGGGTCGGAGAGGAAGCCAGGCAAGAACTGGGTTCCAGTCCAAATGCCCCACACCACAAAGGCTCCCAGGATAGCTCCTTTGTTGTTACCGCTACCTCCAACCATCAGCATTGCCCATATGATGAAAGTGGCCAGCAAAGGGTCGAAGGTGTGGGGGTCCACGAACCGAACATTATGGGCGTACAGGGCACCACCTATACCCATGATAATCGCTCCCAGTATGAAGGATTGGAGTTTGAAACTAAACACGTTTTTCCCGCTGGCGGCAGTGGTCATCTCGTCCTCTCGAATGGCTCTGAGCACTCTCCCCCAAGGAGATTTAATGGTTCGCTCGACGGCGATATACAGAATAACAAGGACGACTGCCACTACTACCAGATATAAGTAGTCGTAGTCCTGGGGGGAGACAAGGTCCCCTAGAAACTTGGGGATGCGGTAGAGGCCCTTAGAGCCGTTGGCCAGCCACTTCTCGTTAAGGAAGATAAACCGGACACTCTCGGCAACACCCAGAGTGGCGATAGCCAGATAGTCTTCTCTCAGCCTAAGGGTGATAAAGCCGATAATCAGGGCGGTGATGCCGCAGACAGCTCCGGCCGCCAGTAAAGCTATGACAAACCACAGGTCGATGCCTAAGTTGAAGACTCCTAGGAGCGCTGGCAGGTTGCCGCCGAAGATGTAATCTTCGAATAGCAGAGGGTCAGGAGTGGCTGTGGTAAGCAGTGCCGATGTGTAGGCACCTAGAGCAAAGAAGCCGGCAATACCGATGTTGAACAGGCCTGTGTATCCCCAGTGCACATTGAGCCCTAAGGCAAAAATGGCGTAGATACCCGCCATAATGGCGAGCCCGGTGATATAGCCCAGGATGCCTGTAATCTCCATCAGTCTCTCACCCCAAAAATTCCTGTGGGACGCACAAGCAGCGTCACAATCATGATTGAGAAGGCAATCACTATTTTATAGGAGGGATTGAGCCACTGGGTAGAAACTTCAGCCGCAATCCCAATGATAAGGCCCCCCACCAGAGCTCCGTAAGGATTGCCAATACCACCTAAGATTACTGCGGCGAAGAGAGGTATCAGAATCCGCCATCCCATAATAGGGAAGAGCTGCGCTTGAAAGATAGCTAGTAAGACTCCGGCGGTGGCAGCGAGTGCGGCGCCTATTGCCCAGGTCCACCATAGGACATGCTCAGTGTTAATGCCGCTTACCCTGGCCAGCTCCAGATTGTCTGAGGTAGCTCTCATTGCCTTACCCATCTTGGTGCGGGTAAGAAACAAGTAGAGACCCAGAACCAGGAGCAGCACTACTGCTACGATAAAGAGACCGTCTGGTGGAATACGAACCCCCATGGGAAGCTGATAAAAGGGCTTGGATAGCCGGGGATATTGCCACGTACCTCCACCCCAGATGACCTGGACGATGCCCCGCAGAGCAATGGCGACACCAAGGGATGTCATGGCCAACACGACATTGCTGACCCCCCGGCGCCGCAGACGCCGGTATACACCTACATCCAAGCCGATAGCTATAGCGGCTAAGAACAGCACGGCGAGAGGGAGAGCTAGGAACACAGGATAGCCAAAGGTAAAGGGTCCTAATCCGGTACTCTCCAATCCAATGCTGGGGAAGAACATACCCAGCAGAAAAAGCGCAGCGTAGGCACCCAGAGTCATGAAATCACCATGGGCGATGTGGGCGAATTTGTGAATGCCATAGACTAGAGAGAGGCCGATGGCGCCGAGTGCAATAATAGCTCCCAAGAAAAGACCATTGACTACCAGCTCTAACTTGATGACGGAGAGGAAGGCAAGAGCAAGCACTACCAGCAGGATGGCCAGTACAGAATAGCCGGCGGTCCAGTTTGAGAGAAGCCGTCGGGCTATCTGCTTT
>Ga0209978_10000252_pt1 | contig 18652 bp, 24 predicted proteins | sample BentaG_FD_182805 | JGI IMG/M metagenome (GOLD analysis project Ga0209978, IMG submission 182805) | Deep subsurface microbial communities from South Atlantic Ocean to uncover new lineages of life (NeLLi) - Benguela_00093 metaG (SPAdes)... | ecosystem: Environmental > Aquatic > Marine > Oceanic >... | reverse complement strand
AACTGCTTAGTGCCGTTAAGCACATAGCCCCCCTTTTCTCGATTGGCAGTGGTTTTTATGGCACCAGCATCACTGCCGGCGGTTGCCTCAGTTAGAGCGAAGGCGGCTAATCTCTTCCCACTAACAATGTCGAGGAGATACTTCTGCTTCTGTGCTTCAGTGCCGTACTCCAGCAGGGTAAGACTCCCCAGGGCACTAGCCGCATAGCTTACCGCTACCGCGCTACATACCCGACTTAGCTCTTCCATAACCAGACATAGCTCAAAACATCCCCCGCCTACGCCCCCATATTCCTCGGGGATAAAGACACCAAACATATCAGTATCGGCAAGGTCTTTCATTATCGCCCAGGGGAACTCTTCCTTCTCGTCAAGCTCTGCCCTAACCGGTAGAATGCTTTCCTCAGCAATTTTTCTGGCTAGACCCTTGATTATCTTTTGTTGCTCAGTTAAGAAGTATTCCACCGTGACCCTCTCCTTGCAAAAGTCAGTCTATTATAGACAGGGCTATATACCTGCGTCAAACCGATAACTAAGAGACTGTTTACCAACCCCTCACCCTTTATCCCTCTCCCCTTCATAAGGGGAGAGGGAAGGGAATTTATAAGAGAGGCTTCGCCTCTCTTTGACTCTCCTTTTAAGGATGAGGGGGAGTGAAATTTCTTTGACTCTTCTTTGAAGGGAAGGGAGATAGGTTGCTAACCGATCTCAATATTGACAGTAGAGACCTGGGGAATTTATAATTAAGCCAGCCTAGCAATTTAGCAGGTGAGGAGGTAAATTAAGTGGGAGCAAAGGCTTTTGTTCTAATTGAAACCGCAGTGGGCAAAAGTAAAGAAGTTGTTGATGCAATTAGGCATCTAAAAGGAGTACAGTCAGTTGATACTGTAACCGGGCCATATGATGTTATTGCCATAGTAGAAGGCGCCAACCTGAATGATATTGGTGACCTGGTTACGGCTAAAATTCACCCCATTGCCGGCATTAACAGAACGGTAACCTGCCTGGCACTTTAGCTACTCAACTCGCTCGCTTTTTATTACAAGGGACTCCTGGCTAACCTGATTGTATAGTTTAGCTCTGGATTCCAGCCATAGATTCCAGCTTCGCCAATACTTCGTTTATGGTTCGTTCATCGGTAGAAGCACCAGCCGTTATACCTATGTGGCCTTGACCCTGAAGCCAAGAGGATTGAATCTCGCCTGCCGTTTCCACTATATATGTTTTAGTCGCCATGGAGCATAATTCGGCAAGGTGGTTGGTGTTAGCGCTATTATGACCACCAATAACCAGCATCAAACCAGCTTTATTGGCCAATTCTAGGGCGGTTGCCTGCCGCTGCATAATCTCATGACATATGGTATCAATAATGCGTAGCTCAGAATCCTTAACAAAGGCGCAGTCAATAAGCTTCTTTACAAATTCAGTAAAATGAGCCGGTACCTGGGTCGTCTGGGACAGAATACCTAAGCGACGAGGTAAATGGTCAAAGTCAGCTATGAACTTCTCATCCAGGGTTGCTACGCCCTTACCCTTAGCCCAACCGAGAATACCCTTGACCTCAGAGTGACCAGCATTACCATATATAACCACAAAAAATCCAGATTCAGCTAGTCTCCGAGCAACGACCTGGGCTCGGTGGACAAAAGGACAGGTAGTATTAACTATTTTAATATGCCGAGCCCGAATTTCCTTCTCCAGTTGGGGGCTCACCCCGTGAGAGCTAATAGCCACGGTATCGCCCTGTATATCATCCACACTCTTAACTACCCTAATACCAATCTCAGCCAGTCTTTGTAACACCGGCTGGTTATGCACCACCGCCCCTAACGTTTCCACCTCACCACGCTCACGGGCCACTTTCTCCAAGACATCGATGGCCCGCCTGACCCCAAAGCAAAACCCTATCCCAGGCGCTTTCTCAATCTTTAATGTCATTTACTTCCTCTGCTCCGCATAATTTCCCCGATATTCGGGAGGGAGGAGCTCAGCGATACGTCCCATTATAAAGTTAGTAAGCTCGGTAAGCTCCACCCTAGTCAATTTACTACTCACCGGTGGCAGGGAGAAAGGACGGCCAATGTTAACGGTTATTTTAGGGCGATGCAGAAACCAGGCTGCACCCCTAATCTTTTCGGTGCCAGTAATGCCTACCGGAAGAATAGGAATGCCATTACGCAAGGCGATTAGCGCTGAGCCGGGAAAAGCCGACTGTAATTGGGCGTTCTCGCTCCTACTTCCCTCAGGGAATACAGCCAGGGCTAGACTATTAGCCAGAATCTGGCTTGCCTGGCGCAGTGCTTCCCTAACCAGTTGCCCTCGCTGCGCCGAAAATGCCCCCAAGCCACGGACAAAGTAGCGCGATACTCTGGAATGAAATAGCTCCCTCTTGGCCATGAATACCACTCTTCGGTCAAGACTAGCCCCAAGCACCGGCGTGTCAGCCAGATTAAGATGATTAGCGACAACTATCACTGCCCCTTCACTGGGAACATTCTCCCTACCCCTAACCTGCCAATTGGTCAAGAGAAGCAGCAGTGTTTTCACTATCACTCTGACCACATAATAAAACCAGGGCATCAACCTACCTCACCGAAGAGGAAATTAGCAATTGTCAATATTATAGTCCATAGCTAAAGGCAAGACAAACTAGCTTGTTGCGAAATGCTCAACGCAGTATTTTTTAAAAAAATTGCAAAAACTGGGGGAAAGTATTGACAAATGCTTGTTTATGGTATACTGTTCAAAGACTTGATCCTCGCCTGCTGCGGATTCGTCCGTAGTGGGCGAGTGTTTTATAGGTAGGTATTTGAACACTATAGTCTTTTTTGATGGTCAAAACCTCTATCGTAGTGCTAAGGATGCATGGGGCGCTGACTATACACGTAGGCTAAAGCCGACCGACGAAAATTATAAATATACATTCCCCAGCTATGACGTGGAGAAACTAGCCACAATACTAACTTCCAAAACTTTTGGGCGAATACTATCCCAAATACGATTCTATACTGGTGTTCCTAGGGTAGACCAAAATTCTTTTTGGCATAATTTTTGGAAGGGGAAATTTGAATACTTAGAGGCACAGGGAGTTGAGGTTTATAAAGGTAAAATCAATGAACATCAACAAGAAAAAGGCGTTGATGTAAAGCTTGCCGTTGACTTGATAAGGCTTACATATGAACAGAAATATGAAGTAGCAATAATTGTAAGCCAAGATAGGGATTTTGAACCAGCCATTCAGCTTGCGAAGGCAATAGCCAGAGACCAACACCGACAACTCGTTTTTGAATCGCATTTCCCACTAGGACCTGGTAGCCAGTCAGATAGGGGAATACCAAGAACAGTGTGGGAGCCGATTGATAAGGCTACATATGATGCCTGTTTAGACCCACGGGATTACCGAATGCCTACGACACCCTAATCTTTACTTACCCCACCTAGCCAATGCTGCTTTCTTAGCTATCTCTGTAATTTCAAAACACCTTACCAAACACAATTCCTCGGTGTTTCAGGAAAAGCTAAAGCCACAGCTTGTGTCACGATGATTGGCAATAAACTGTGAACTGTTACCTTCCGCAAGCGTCTAAAATTGCCTATCAACCTCACTGAGTGCTAAAATATCGGACATGGAGGATGAGGTGACCGCGGATAAATATGCCTCAAGGCGATTTGACATTCAGCCGGAAGATGCCATTGACCAGGCTGTGCTTGAAGCTATTCCCTTTGACTACCCTGATTCGGCAACCGAGGTAGTTTACGAGACTGACGAGTTCACCTTTGTTTGCCCCTGGACTGGCCTGCCTGATTTTGCCCGATTGGTGATACGCTACGTCCCATGCCACTCCCTGGTTGAACTTAAATCCTTGAAATACTACCTGACCTCCTATCGGAATGTGGGCATATTGCAGGAGCATACCGTGAACCGCATCCTCCGAGATTTAGTCCAATTATTAGAACCCGCCTCAATGGTGGTAGAGGCAGATTACAAGGAAAGGGGTGGACTAAAGACTAAAGCAGTTGCCAGGTATGAGGAGGGGCAGTCTCAAGACCAGCTTTCTAAACCTTGATGACAACAAAGTTCGACAAAGCAGGATTTCGGGGCTAAAATAGATGTGACTTGGGGCGGTTAGCTCAGTGGTTAGAGCGCTTGCTTCACACGCAAGAGGTCACTGGTTCAAGTCCAGTACCGCCCACCATGAAATTTAGAAAGCAGGCAAAATCCATCAGCCTGCTTTTTTGTTTATGCGAAACAGGTTCGCAGTAAGAGAATTCGCCCAATTTGACGGAAGCACCTTATTTATTTTATGGTGAGTTAAAAGTTTGCCATATGGCAAACATAGCAGTTCATCATTCATTACTCGAGTAATCTTGGAGGTTTTTCCATGACAACAAGCAAATTTAGCCAGTTCTGGACGCTGATTACTATTCTCCTGGTAGTTATCATTACCGCCGGGGGTATATTAATCTGGTCACAATGTAGTAGACCTGCCGAGATTTCTATATCTAATCCCCCCAGCCAAGAGCAGCCAAACTATATTTACATCGGCGGCGCGGTCAATAACCCTGGTTCCTATCCCTCAAGAGCCGGCGACAGCATAGAGGCTCTTATTCAAGCTGCTGGCGGAACTACAGGCAGTGCTGACCCTAGTTGGCTCAAGCTCTATGTCCCCGTGGTAGAAGAAGAAAAACAGCCGCAAAAAGTCAACATCAATCGGGCTGAAGCATGGTTACTTGAGGCTCTGCCGGGAATTGGTGAAATCAGGGCTCAAGCCATTATCGACTATCGCCTCCAGAAAGGGCTATTTCACAATATTAATGAGCTAACTAAGGTGGAAGGCATAGGCATCACCACCTACGAGAAGATTAAAGATTTGATTACTGTAGCCGACTAATCCATAAGGTGGAGAATAATGTCGCTTATCTATCTCAGTGGTGCCTGGGTGGCTGGCATCTTTTTGGGGTCACAGTTCAGTCCACCTTTTGCTCTTATCCTGGCCGGGCTTATTCCCCTCCCCCTGCTTTTGCTCTTCCGTCAATACCGGAAAATAATAATTTTAACCAGCCTCTGTCTCATTATCCTCTTCAGCGGCGCTATCTACTTTCAATCAAGCCTGCCCACTATCGATGAGAATTGCCTCCAGTTCTACAATGACCGGGGAACCATAGAAATCAAGGGGATGGTTAGCGCCGACCCAGAGGTCAGGGATAAAACCACCCACCTCCGCTTATCAGCCACCGAAATAAAAGCGGACGAAAAGTGGCAACCGGTATCAGGGACTGCTCTACTTTTTGTGCCCAGATACCCTACCTATGACTACGGCGATGTGCTGCGCGTAGCCGGGAAACTGGAGACCCCACCTCAGCTTGATGACTTTGATTATAAGGGCTATCTAGCCCACCAGGGGATTTATTCCACCATGCTCTACCCTGGGATAGAAATCGTGGAGAAGGGAAAGGGCTTTAAGCCGCTGGAATGGGTCTATTCAGTAAGAACCCGCCTATCCCAGACTATGACTACCATACTACCTGAGCCGCAGGCATCTTTAGCCCAGGGTATTATTTTAGGCATTCGGGGCAATATTCCCTCCTCGGTCAAAACCGATTTCTCTCGCACCGGTACCGCCCACATATTGGCTATCTCGGGTTTGCACCTTAGCATCGTGGCTGGCATCCTGCTTAGCCTCGGTATATGGCTCTTTGGTCGGAGACGCTACTTCTATATCTGGCTGGCATTAGGCATAATCTGGCTTTACGCCTTACTCACCGGTATGCACCCGCCGATAGTTCGCGGTGCCATTATGGCCAGTCTATTCCTCACCGCCGAGCTCCTGGGCAGACAGCGTAGTGCTTTTACCTCCCTTGCCTTCGCTGCGGCGATAATGGTAGGTATCAATCCTCAAATCCTGTGGACCGCCTCCTTCCAGATGAGTTTTCTGGCTATGGCTGGTTTAATCCTTCTCACCCCTTTCCTTATGGCTCTGGGGAGAAAGGCGGTTAGCAGCACCCTGGGTGAGGACGGGGCAGTAGCACGTGTAGCCAGTATTATTACTGATAGCTTCAGTGTAACCCTTGGTGCCATCATTGCAGTTTGGCCACTTGTTGCCTATTACTTTGGCGTTATTTCGTTTGTTGGTCCGCCAGCTACACTCCTTGCCCTACCGGCACTGCCCGGCATTATTATCGCCGGTGCTTTAGCTGGCGGTCTGGGGCTGATTTTCTTACCCGCTGCCCAGATTGTCGCCTGGCTAGCCTGGTTCTTTCTGTCATATATGCTGCTGGTGGTTAACGCCTTTGCCGCTATTTCCCCAGCCTATATTGAAGAAGTCGCCATTGACAGTAAAGTGGTCTGGGCTTACTATCTGGGGCTAGCCCTCGCCATCTGGCTTAATCATCAACGTGGACAGGCGAGCACCTTGACCGCCAAGTCCTTGACCTCGGCAAAGTCAGGTGTAAATAGAGCGACCAGCTTTATCTCAGGCTTACCCAAGAAATGGGTTATCCCGCCACTAGTGGTGGTAGCTATTCTGGTATCGCTTACCGCTGCCACCATGCCTGACGATAATCTTCATATAAGCTTCCTTAATGTCGGCGAGGGCGATGCCATACTGATTCAGACACCAACTCATCAGGATATCCTTATTGACGGTGGACCCAGCCCGCAGGCGATAAGTCTGGGGTTGGGTCAGAAAATGCCTTTCTGGGATAGGACTATAGATTTGGTGGTGTTAACCCACCCCCACTCCGACCACCTTACCGGTTTGGTAGAAGTCCTCCAGAGATATGAAGTTAAGCAGGTGCTGTCGCCAGACCTGGACTGCGACTCCCTTATATGTGACGAGTGGCTCAGCCTTATTGAAGAAAAGAACGTTAAATACACCACAGCCCAGGCTGGACAGCGGATTGACCTAGGCGACGGCATAGTAATAAAGGTGCTTAATCCCCAAATACCCCATTTAACTGCCACCGGGTCTGATATGGACAATAATGGTGTGGTACTGCACATAAGTATGGACAACATTAGCTTCCTGCTTACCGCCGATATAATGTGGGAAGCAGAATTTGAGCTTATTACCCAGCGAGTTGACCTAACTAGCACCGTGCTCAAGGTTGCCCACTGCGGCTCAGATACCTCCACCACCCCTGAATTCCTGGCGGTAGTTAACCCACAAATAGCCGTCATTTCAGCAGGCGAAGACAACCCCTACGGCCACCCCAGCCCTGAAGTTATCGAGAGACTAGAGAGAAAGCTGGGCTCAGAAAGTATCTACCGCACCGATAAGCAGGGAACCATAGAATTCATCAGTGACGGGGAAAGGCTGTGGGTGGAGATGACGGAAAATCATTGACTAATGTGATAAACTTTGTAAAAAGTTTGCTAAAGGGGTATTGTAGATTTTTAATAATAGGATTATAATACCCACGACTTAGGGAAAAGACTTAGAGTGATGGAGTTTCACAAGATTCTTGTGCCGGCAGGTGGCACCGAAGCTGATGAAGAGGCAATGAGACTAGCCTGCTGGCTGGCCAAGAAGGCTAAGGGTAAAATTTGGGCGGTTTATGTGGTTACGGTAAAACGCAGCCTGCCACTAGAGGCTGAAATTGAGCCTGAAATTCGAGAGGCTGAGGGTATACTAGACCATATAGTGACCGTTGCCGAAGAACAAGGCTATGAGGTAGAGACTGACATACTTCAAGCCCGTGAGGCAGGTCCGGCTATTATAGATGAGGCTGTGGAACGAGATATCGACCTCATACTGATGGGTATTAAATACCCTATGTGCTGAAAAATGCTCCCTGTCCGGTTATACTGTATCATCAATCTACTATATAATACTAAAATTGAGTTTGTGGTATGAAAGTAGTAATTATGGGCTCGGGACGAGTCGGTGCTCAGCTAGCTGGACTGCTGGATGCTGAAGGGCATACGGTTACTGTTCTGGATACTGATGCCTACAGCTTTCGAAGGCTGCCACCCGACTTTGGTGGCACCGCCCTAGTAGGCAACGGTCTTGACCAGGAAGCGCTCAAAAGGGCAGGTATAGAAGAAGCCGATGCTTTTGTGGTGGTAACCCAGGGAGATAATCGCAATGTCATGGCGGCTCAAATCGCCAAGCATATTTTCAATGTACCCAGGGTAATCTGCCGTATCTACGACCCTTTGCGGCAGGAGCTTTACCAAACTTTAGGGCTGGAAGCCATTAGCCCAACCACAGTATTTGCCCGGCTACTAAAGGAGCAGCTGGAGAGTTGAGGGGAAAAATATGTACATCATAGTTATTGGTGGCGGTAGAGTAGGCTATTATCTAACCAAAGCCCTACTGGACGAGGGGCATGAGGTGCTTTTAGTGGAAAAGAATGCCGCCCTATGTGAAATAATTACCGACGAATTGGGCAGTGTTTGTTTTCGCGGTGATGGCTGCGAGGCGGCTACCTTAGCTGAAATAGGCACCGGTCGCGCTGATATGTTTATCGCCGTAACTGGAGATGATGAAGATAATTTAGTTGCCTGCCAGGTAGCCAAGTATAAATTTAATGTGCCCCGCACTATAGCCCGCAACCGAAACCCGGGGAATGAGCCCCTTTTCAAGAAATTGGGGGTGGATGTTGTGGTGAGTAGCACCAATATTATCCTTGAACATATAGAAGAAGAGGTGCCGACACATCCATTGACGCATTTATTTACCCTTGGAGACAGGGGGCTGGAGATTGTAGAAATAAAGATTCCTCCTGAATCAAAAACAGTGGGTAAAGCAGTAAAGGAGCTTCCGCTACCAGAAGAAAGCAAACTCGTTCTAGTTATCCCTACAGAACGCAAGCCCCGTCTGGCTACAGCCAGCACCATCCTCCAGGCTGGAGACCGAGTAATAGCTCTTACCCCTCCAGAATCAGAAGAGCAACTACGGACTGCCCTGAGAGGCAGTTAAAACAATCTCTATTCTGGCACCTCGTCACTGGTCTGAAGACTTCTGTTTAAGCTCCCCTATCTGGGCATTTACAACCCGCACTGTCGTGTCTCTAAGCATCTCTAACTCCCCGACAGACAGGTTGTCCAGTTCCCCCAGATTGTATTGGATGGCACTTATAATCTCCCGGAAAGGGCGCCGCCTAGGGAGCATGAAGTAGGCATACAGGGTAGCGATTATCACGCCAAAGAAAGCAACCGTGCTGAGAATCGACCAAATTGAACCAATTATCATCCCAGGGGCAGTAATCGGTCCTGGGCTATTAGCACCTTGCGTTTGCATAGCAGTGAAGGTCCACCACAACGCATAACCATAGGTATTTATCTGTTCATTTGCGTCACGCTCAACAAGATAGACACCCCACGAGAAGATTAGCCAAAGCCCAATAAGAGCAATAATCATCGGTATTAAGGGGGTTTCCGTAACTATCTGCCTGAGAAACTTAAAAACCGCTGGGATGTCTGGAGTAAGGCGGAGCCTTCGGCGAGGCCTCCGCTTACGGATACGGAGTACCTTGTCTCCCCGTAGTGATGGGGTTAGTTCTTCAAGCGTCTCTTCCTCTTTCATCTCCACTGCCCTCCATTTTCTGATTTAATTTTATAGGCTCACTTCAATTGCTGAATTCTACTCCCCCTTCCACTAGCTGTCAATATTTTCATTAACCCTTGACAATCAGATACATCTTCTCTAAACTCACAATGGAAGAGGAAGTATATTAGGTTTTTCCTTTCGCCTAATTCCTAGTTTCTTTTGCCGTAGTATGCTTTGGTTCGCAAGGAGGGTTAGTAATGTTTAAATTCCCCTTCATTCCCAGGGAAGAAAAGTTTTTCGAGCTTTTTGAAGAGGGCGCCCACAATGTGGTCAAAGCCGCCCAGAAACTAAAAGAGTTGGTTGATACCTGGAAGAATGTTGAGGGAAGGGTAAACGAAATAACCGAGCTTGAGCACGAAGGGGATAGGGTTACCCATCAGATTATGGAGCAGTTGCATCGTACCTTTGTCACTCCCTTTGACCGGGAGGACATAGCTTTACTGGCTCATTCCCTAGATGATGTGACCGACTTTATTCACGCTGCGGCTGATGCCATGCTTATATATAAAATAGACCAGCCCACCCAGAGAGCCAAGGATTTAGCCGATATCATAGTGCAGGCGGCAGCCGAGGTAGAAAGGGCGCTACCTCAGTTGCGACGTCGCGCCCATCTAAAGCAGGTTCTGGAACGATGTGTGGAGATTAATCGCCTGGAGAATATGGCTGACCGAGTATTCCGTTCCGCAGTGGGTGAGCTGTTTGATGATTCTACAGATATTGCTAACGTTATCAAATGGCGCGAGATTTACGAGCATATGGAGAGCGCAACTGATAGGTGTGAGGACGTAGCCAACGTCCTAGAAGGGGTAGCCCTCAAGCATGGCTGAGCCTTCCTTCTGGCTCCTTCTCCTAATTATTGCCCTGGCTATTGGCTTTGGTGTGGTTAACGGTTTCAACGATGCCGCCAATGCCATTGCTCCAGCGATTGGTACCCGTGCTCTTTCCCCTCGGCATGCTCTTATAATAGCTGTCATAGCAAATATGACTGGTGCCGCTACCGGCACCGCTGTTGCCCAAACCATCGGCAAAGGAATTTTGGTCTCTGAGGCAATAACCTATCTAACCGTGATTGCCGCGTTAACTTCCGTTATTATCTGGGCTTCACTAGCTACTTACCTTGGTATGCCGATAAGTCTGACCCATGGCTTCATATCCGGGCTGGCGGCCGCCGGGTTAGCCGAAGCAGGTAGTGAGGTAGTGGTATGGAATAAGCTAGGGCTAGTTTTGTCAGCAGTGGTTACCGCTCCTTTACTCGGCTTTACCGGCGCCTTCGTGATAATGATTATCCTATTTTGGGTGTTCCGACGCGTTGCCTTAACCAAGCTACGGGTTATTTTCAGTCGTCTCCAAATCCTATCGACTGCTTTCATAGCTTATGCTCACGGTAAAAATGATGGTCAGATGCCTATAGGCATCATCGCTATGGCACTGGTAATTTATTATCAGGGGACTGGGGAGTTAGAGCGGGCGGCGGCAGTGTGGGAGAGCATTCCGTGGTGGATAATAGCGGTATCAGCGTTAGCTATTAGCTCAGGTATGGCTATCGGCGGCTGGCGGGTTATTCAAACATTGGGAATGAAGGTTACTACCCTCCGACCAGTTCGCGGCTTTACCGCTCAAGCCTCAGCAGCGGCGGTTATCGAAACAGCTTCACAATTGGGTATCCCGGTAAGTACCACCCACTGCATAAGCTCAGCCGTCATGGGGGTAGGTTCCACCAAACGGCTTTCGGCGGTGCGCTGGGGGGTGGCGGGTAATATCATTATCGCCTGGATATTGACCTTTCCTATTTGTGGCGGACTAGGTTATTTGTTTGCCTGGTTGCTAGGAATAGTCTTCTAGTTAGTTTATAGAGCAATTCGACTGAAGTTTACCCGGCACTTTTCCGCTTTAATAATAGCTTTAACGTCTGATACCGCCAGAGCAACTTCGCCTTGCCTGTTCACCACTATGTAGTCAAATAGAGACAGTTGCTTCATTTCCTCATCGGCAATTTTTTTACGCAAGGCTAAGTTGAAGGATGACTCAGTATGGCGCTGCTTGAGTCTTATGTCAAGTTCTTCCCCTGACGGCGGTATTAGAAAGATAAGTATTGCTTCAGGGACAGTCTTTTTAATGGTAGCTGCTCCCTGGACATCGGTCTTTACTATTACATCCTGTCCCCTGTCCAGCGCTTGTTTAACCGGTTCCTTGGGTACACCATACCAATTGCCATAGACAGTTGCCCACTCTAATAACTCCCCACCAGAAACCATATCCTGGAACTTTTCCGATGAGACAAAGTGGTAGTCTACATCATTTCTTTCCTTAGTTCGCTGAGGCCGTGTAGTTACGGTTACAATATGCTCAAAAGAGTAACCTGATTCCTTCAGCCTAGTCAACACCGTGTCTTTCCCCACCCCTGAGGGACCAGAGAGAACTATGAGTAACGGCTGCTCCGGCAGGCTGAATAGCGGCTGAGTTTTAGGGCTTGTCTCTTTCATCGCCTAGCTCTGGTCTTAGCACCGAACCTCCCCGGCTTATTTGAGACCGGCTCGTGATAGTTTCTGGAGCAAGAGCGGCTAGAATAATATGCCCGCTATCAGTGAAGATAACCGCCTTAGTTCTTCTCCCATTGGTCATATCAACCAGTAGCCCCTTGTTTCTTCCTTCTTGAATGGTACGTTTGGTGGGTGCTGAGTTCGGTGAAGCGATAGCGATAACCTTGTTCATGGCTAATATATTGCCAAATCCGATATGCACTAGTTCTGTAAGCATTATTATCTACCTCAGAGATTGTTTTTAGTTATTTTATAGATTAAACCTTTATGGCTAATCTTATAGATTAGCCGGTTTTTAATTGACTTAATGAGATTTACAAATTCTACCTAATATTTAAGGCCACATATCACCCCCTTCATACTGCATTTCTTGTTCTCAGCTTCGTAGCCTATTAAGCAGTCAGTGTCTACTTTGTTATATCACTCGGCGCCTATTATCTTATACCTTTAACGACAATTAAACAACACCCAGCGAGCAAATTATACTATTTTTTGGTGATAAACTGTAAATTCGGGGGATAAAGTTAGAACATATAGGGGTAAGAGGACTGGTCAGAGCTTGAAGTTATCCAGGATATTCTGTTAGAATCTAGCGATGATTATCGATTTTCACACCCACGTATTTCCACCCCAGATAAAGAAAAACCGCAGCAAGTATATTGATAGTGACCCCTGTTTCGCTATCCTCTATTCCGAGAAGAACACCAAGCTCACCACTGCCGATGAACTCATTGACAGCATGGATAAAGAAGGGGTTGATATTTCGGTTATTGTCAATATTGGCTGGGTTACTCACGAACTGTGTGTTGAAACCAACGACTATATCTTAGAGTCAGTAGCCCGCTACCCCGAGCGCTTGATAGGCTTCTGTAGTGTCCAGCCAAATTCTTATGAAGCCGCTGTAGCTGAGATAGAGCGCTGTGCTAAAGGGGGGATGAGGGGGGTTGGTGAGATAAGACCAGATATGCAATTATTTGACCTCAGGGACGAACTAATGATACCCATCATTGAGATTCTAAGAAAGCGCAAGCTAATTTTGCTCACCCACGCTTCCGAGCCAGTAGGTCATAGGTATCCAGGCAAAGGAATTATTACCCCGGCAATGCTCTACCCCTTTATTGCCAGCTTCCCTGATTTAACTGTAGTCTGTGCCCACTGGGGTGGTGGTTTACCCTTCTATGCCTTAATGCCTGAGGTAAAGCAGGCTATGCGCAATGTCTTTTTTGATACTGCGGCTTCGCCGTATCTTTACAGTCCCCAGGTATATAATCAGGTTATTTCACTGGTTGGTAGTGACAGGATTCTTTTCGGCAGCGACTACCCGGTGATGACACCGGGGCGGTTACTTAAGGAGATTAACTCCCTGGATTTGCCAGAGGAAACAAAGAATCTAATCCTATCAGGTAATGCCCAGAGGCTTCTAGGTATTAAGGACAAGCAAAAGTAGGCTTGAGCTATGGAACAGGTTCGCTCTTTTATTGCTATTGAGCTACCCGATGAGTTAAAGCTGGAACTTAGCCAGCTTGTGGCTCAATTGAAATCTGGTGAGCAGTCCTGGGTGAAGTGGGTTGACCCATATGCTATTCACCTGACACTAAAGTTCCTGGGCAATGTCGCCGTAAATATGCTGGGTGATATAACCGGGGCAATAGAGAAAGCTGTTCAGGGAATAGCTCCCTTCCGCCTGGAGGTCAAAGAGCTGGGAGTTTTTCCCAACTTGAGACGAGTTCAGGTAGCCTGGGTAGGGGTAAGCGGTGAGGTAGATAAGCTTAGCCAGCTTCAGCAACGCATTGAATCTAACCTTGCGCCTCTGGGCTTTACCCCTGAGTCACGTTCATTTGTGGCCCACTTGACCCTGGCTCGACTCCGTGACCAGACATCATTGGCTGAGCGGCAAAGATTCGGACAACTTATAACTGGCACCAGATTTAAGGCAGCTCACAGCATTAAAGTAAATGCTATCAGCCTGATGAGGAGCCAGCTAACTAGAGAAGGGGCAATTTATAGTCGAATTAGTTCAATTGGGTTGGAAAAACCCTTGTCAACCGATACCGCTTAGTGTATACTATAAAAAATCCAAATTTGGTTGGGAGGTGGACCTATTGGAATATTATAATTTCCCCAAGTGTCAGAAGTGTGAAACTGGAGACCTGGTGCCCCTGTCTGATTTTGGCAATCAAGGGGCAGCTATTCACTACAAAGCCTGGATTTGCACTAATCCTAATTGCGGCTTCAACCTGAAAATCAGGAATGGGGATGTCTATATTAACGAACCCATTATGAGTGGGGCAGCCCACAGTGTCCGACCCCGCTAGAATATTAGCGGTTCGCCTGAAGTTTTAATATGGATGGTAGGCGTGCTTCCTCAGTTAGCTAAGCTTAAGGGGAGAGCACTTGATCTTCTATTTCCACAGTGGTGTGTTGGCTGTGGTAAGGGAGGGGAGTTTATCTGTTCTGCCTGCCGTCGGTCCCTACCTCGAATCATGCCTCCGCTTTGTCCCAGGTGTGGTAAACCCCAACCCAGCGGCATACTCTACTCTGGCTGCGTTGGCTGGCAGGCAGAAATAGATGGTATTCGCTCCCCATTCCGATTTGATGGAGTAATGCGCCAGGCTATCCATCAACTAAAGTACCGGAACCTTAGAGCCCTGGCTCAACCCCTGACTGGATTGCTGCAAGATTACCTGGTCACTAACCCTGTACCTGGAGAGGTTATGGTGCCCGTGCCACTGCACCAGAAACGATTGAGGGAGCGGGGCTACAATCAATCCAGCCTCTTAGCTAAGGAGCTAGGTAAGCTCATCAATTTACCGGTGGTAGATGACTGCCTCATCCGACAACGACAGGCCCCTCCCCAGGCAAGGGCAGCGACTGTGGAAGAACGAAGGAATAATGTAGCTGATGCTTTTTCCTGCCGCGACCGGAGGCTGCAGGGTAAGCAGGTGTTGCTCATAGATGATGTTTCTACCTCTGGGGCGACCCTTGATGCCTGTGCTACGGTGCTAAAGGCAAACGGAGCCACCTCAGTGTGGGGGCTGGTGCTAGCCAGAGAGATTTGAAGTGATTAAGGAGTAAAGAGATGGAGCTACAGATAACTGGTAAAAATGTAAAGTTAATTCCAGAAGTGCGGCGTTACATTGAGCGCAAGATGGGCAAGCTCAGTCGTCATCTACCCAACATTATAGAGTCTAAAGTAGAAGTTGCTGAAGAAAAGACAAAGTCTTCCAAGCAGCGCTTTATAGCCCAGGTAACTATAAACAGTGGCGGTATCTTGCTCCGTGGTGAAGAGAGAGGCGAGGACCTGTTCACTGCCATTGACAAGGTAACCGCAATTATGGACAGGCAGATTGAACACCATAAGGGAAAGCGGTATGAAAAGGGGAGAGGTAGTTCACTTGCCCGAAATGCATTCAATCCAGAAGTAGAGACAGCAGAACCGACGAAAAAGGTTGCTAAGGTTAAGCGGTTTGCGGTTAAACCAATGTCTGTGGCTGAAGCTATAGACCAGATGGAGCTCTTGGGGCACGATTTTTTCCTGTTCTTCAATGCCGATACTGATTCGCTAAATCTGTTATATCGGCGCAAGGATGGCAAGTACGGTCTGATTGAGCCTGAGCTGAGCTAAAAAAATAAAAAGTGGTATAATATAGCCAATGCGAAGAAATTTATTCTTATATCTGACTCTGGCTTGTTTTTTCGGTCTTGTCGTCATATTCATTGTTGATGGTTACCTGGGTATCTATGATACCGTTTATGTAATCAGCGGTGAGTACGAGCAGAAGATAGAGTCCGATTTCTGGACTCAGCGTGATGAGTCTTGGTCAACCGGGGTAAACTGGGGGGAGAAGGTGTTCTTCCGCTATGAAGTGGATAATCGCCAGTTTTCCGGCTACACGGCTGATAGTGAAATATCAGTATGGCGCGGGCAGGAAAAAATTCGCGATTTAATCTCCCAGCAAATGTCTATCGCTGCCTTTGACAAAGGACAATTGGAGTGGGTAATAGATACCAACGAGCTTCTCCCAACCAAGCCCGAGCAAAATTATCAGTATTCCGTAATCATAAAGAGGGGCGAGATAGAGCGGAAGATAATTGTAGACGTAAACCCTTTCGCCTATCTGCCGAAACCGGTGCCGGCTCCGCCCAGATAATTTTAGGAGCTTATATATGAAGCTGGAATTTATATTATTCGGTTTTGGTATCCTGTTCTGCGTGGCTGGGGTCGGCTATCTGGCAGCAGAGTATGTGAAGTACATGTCTGAAGCAGGGAAACTGGTTTCTCTGCTGCTGACGGTAGGCATGTTTGCCTTTCTGACTAAGTACTTTCAAGAGCTGGGGTGGTAGCTAGATGGGAATAGTAATTACAATAGCAACGTTTGCCGTTCTAGGCTTTATTGGCTGGCTTATTTACCGGGCGGTAAGAGGTAGGCAAGTCAAAGCCCATCATATTACCTACGGCATCGCCGTGATTACTGGCATTTTTACCTATGGATTCTTTCTCAGCATGGATATACTGCAGCCAGTTAAGATAGTGGTGAGTATTTTCCTGGGGATGATTTTGATAGTTCTGGCAGCCTATCTCCAGCGTCGCCGCCAACCGGGTAGTAGCCCGTGACGGTAAACTCGGCGGCTTTGGTGGGGGAGTGGAAATGAATCGGCGCCTTCTTTCCCTTGAAGCCTCAGCCAAAATGGGATAAAGAGGCTATCGGTGTTAGTAAAGCTTGGAGTCGTCAGATAAACCAGCTCGGTAGCGGCTTGGCTTGGTCCTGGCTCTGTCTCTTATTTTGAGATTCAGGAAATTCAGTTCATATTCCTCAATCAGCCCTTCACCGGCAAAGCTGAAGTATCTATTATTGCCGATTATAATATGGTCCAGGACCTTAATCCGCATGATGCTGGCCGCATAGACCAGGTCTCTGGTCAGCTCTTTATCGCTCCGGCTGGGCTCGGGATTACCTGAAGGGTGGTTATGGACAAAGAGCAGGGAGACAGCATTATGTTTGATAGCGCTTTCCATGACCTCACGAGGCGATATAACGCTGCTATTTACCGTTCCTTCAAAGAGGTCAATGGTGTCAATAACCTGGTTCTGGCTATTTAGATAAATGACCTTGAATACTTCCTTCTTGAGGTCTCGCATTGAGTGGTAGAGATAGTCGAAAATCTCCTGCGAGGATTTATAAATGGGCTTATCAATAATCTTCTCCTTGAGAAACTCTCTGGCTGCTTCCTGCACCAGCTTGATACCAAAGGCATTTTGGGGACCGATTCCTTTTATTTGCTGTAGTTCACCAGGGGGAGCTTCCAGGACACCCCTGAGGGTTTTGAATTTTTTGATAGCTTCCTTCGCCTGCTGTTTACAGTCCTTGCGGGGTGTGCCCAGGCTTAGAAGCAATTCAATAATTTCATAGTCATGGAAGCCAGCCAGACCTGACCTGGCAAACTTTTCCCGCAGCCTTTTTCTATGTCCTTTACCTACATCTTCTGACGGCATTTTGGCTTTTCCTCTCTTCAACTCTCCTTCAAATCCGTCGTTTTTAACCTGAGACCATCTTCTCCCACCAGTTCTGCCAGGCGCTGATGGAGTTCGGGACAATAGTTGGTGGTCAGGTTGGGCAGTCTGAGGTTAAAAACCTTTTCCTCATTGGTTACCTGAAGGCTTACTTCATCCTGTCCCGGGAAATCTTTAAGGATGTTAATCAATTTATTCAGATAGGCAATATCACTCTCGGCATCGCTGGTCTGAGCGAGGCTGATTAGCAATCGGCGACTTTCAACCGGAGCCGCAGCGGTTATGGTTTCCTCAGCCACAACCGGCACCTCACCGGGTTGCGGAGTAACCGCCTCCTCAGCCGGGGCTGCCTCCGGTTGGTAGTAGCGAACATTGTCGCAGTTTAGCTGCACCCGGTCATCCCTTACCCTTACCCTACCCCCAACCAGCAGGATATTCCCTTCCTGCCACAGGTCTCTGGTATTGACAAAGACCTTGGGCCAGACCATAACCTCAATGCTGCCACTAAGGTCTTCCAGGATAGCGCTGGCGAAGGGACGTTGGTCCCTAGTGAACAGGTAACGGACTGAAACCACCATCCCGGCGGCCTCAACGGTTTGTCCGGCTAACTCGGCATCAATCTGACCGCACAGGGTGGTCTCAGCACTTATCTTGTCGGCAAATGCACTGAAGGGATGCTCGGATAGGTATACCCCCATCAGCTCCTTCTCCCAGGCAAGCCTCTCCTTAACCGAGATGTCGGCGGCAGGTAAATCAAGGCCGGGCATAGGCACTGGCATCTTTTCACCCCACAGGTCAAACATAGTAGCCTGCCCCGTCTCCTTTAGATGCTGCTCCCGCTGAGCCAGAGATAGGATACTATTAACGCTCTGGAGCAAAGCCCCACGACTACCCAGACAGTCCAGAACTCCTGTCTTGACCAGACTTTCCAATACCCGTTTGTTTACACCACGCAGGTCACAACGGCGGCAAAGGTCTTCAATGGATTTGAAATCGCCCCCTTTACTTCGCTCGGTAATGATGGGTTCTATGGCGCTAAGCCCCACA
>Ga0209978_10000251_pt1 | contig 18652 bp, 16 predicted proteins | sample BentaG_FD_182805 | JGI IMG/M metagenome (GOLD analysis project Ga0209978, IMG submission 182805) | Deep subsurface microbial communities from South Atlantic Ocean to uncover new lineages of life (NeLLi) - Benguela_00093 metaG (SPAdes)... | ecosystem: Environmental > Aquatic > Marine > Oceanic >... | reverse complement strand
AAAATATTAGAAAATGCTAAACAACAATGTGAGGAATTTATTGAAAATAAGTTTGAATACTATAATGAAGGATATCCTCCAGAAAATGAGGGAATTGCCACAGATGTTGTAGCAAGAGCATTAAAAGTAGCGGGATATGATATCAGAGAACTCATATATGAAGATATGCTTATCGCTAAAAGTGATTATCCTTTTGATAGATATCAAAACAAGATTATTGATAAGAATATAGACTTCAGAAGAATTCCTCATCAAGAAGCCTTTTTTAAAAAATTTGGGAAAACTTTAACAACTGAAATTGATCCAACAAATAGTGAGATTATGAATCAGTGGATGCCAGGTGATATAGTATTTTTTGAATTAGAAATTGGAGATGAATTGTCTGATACAGTAGGGATAATATCTGACAAACTGACAGAAGATGGAATTCCTTATGTAATAACCAGTGCTGACCCACCCGGATATGTATCAGAGCTTAATTGGTTAACTGAAAAAACCATCTCTGGTCACTATCGCTACCCACAATAAATACTCAAAAATTAAATTTTTAAGTTTTTAAGACAGATTAATGCTAATTCTTTGGGTCTTACCTCAAATATTAAATAAGCATCTAAATTTACAAGTATTGGTAGGTAATAATTAAAGTCTATCTCACCTTCACCAATAGGTAGATGTTCATCTCTATCCCCATGATTATCATGAAGATGACAACACTTTATCTTATGTAAATACTTCATAAAAAATTCATTTTGATTCTGGTGAACCTTACGTTTTAAATTACTATGACCTAAATCCCATGTGAGGAAGAGGTTTTCATTTTCCAAAAAATATTTAATAACCTTTTTAGTCTCTGGTTCTCCAAAATTTCCAACATTTTCTAAGGATAAATCTATTTTCCCTTTTGAATAACTCAAAAGAATGGATAGACTTTCTGTCAGGTTCTTTTTAAACTGATGTGGAAAAAGTTCTCTTATACCCAATATCTTCCCATTAGAACTTATCAGTACATCAAATCCTAAGTGGAAAGTTATTGTTTTAGCACCAATATCATAACCAAAATCAATTACTCTTTTTAAAATCTTTATTGAGTTTTTTCTCACTTCATCCTGAAAAGAAAAGATTGATGCTTCTTCTGGAGCATGTATTAAAAGAGTAATACCTTTATCCTTTAAATATCTTGCAATCTTTTCTCTCTCTTTCTTTTTGTACTTTTCAGGATAAAAAATTGGGATGCTGAGATTAATTTCAACAGCTTTGAAACTATTCTGATCAGCAAAATCAATGGCTGCAAAAATATCTGAAACATTAAAGGTTGCTTGATAACCAATTTTTTGCTTAATTTTATTAATTATCTCTTTTGATAAATTTATTTCAACCATTCAAACCCCATAACATTTTTTTCTCTTTAGTTTTACCTTTTTATTTCTTATTCTTTAATTTTTTTCTCTTTCTCTTTCTTTGTCTCTACATCTATATCTATATTTTTATCTCTATCTTTCTCCTACAATTCATTATTATTTTTATCTCTATCTTTTTTATTTCTATTTATATATCTATTATTATTTCTACTTTTTCTTTTCTATCTCTTTATACCTTAATTGATTATATTCAGACATCACTTTCTCTAAATCTTTTAGTTTCCTCTTTAATTCATAACTTAAATTTGGATCCTCAAGAAGGCTTGTTACTCTCTTGGGATCAAATGAGAGTACTTTATGCCACAAGTCTTCATCTTCCAACAGTTTTTTCACTTCATCTTCTTCATATCCCTTTTTCTCAACTTTTGAGACTTTTATGGAGTACTTTTCACCAAATACTCTACTAAATCCCTTGTCTTCACAATATTTTATAATAGCATCACCAATTTCATTTACCTTGACATTAAGTTCTTTTATTTTTTTCCTAGTTTCAACATATTCTTTAACTGCTTTTAATACATCTATCTCCCCAAGAATCATCTGGGGAGGTTCATCAATCTTATATCTATGAGCAAATTCCGGACAAAATTGCTGAAAATCACAAAAAGAACAAAGTGGACTTTCTTTTGCTTCAAATTTTCTTTTCTCTATATCATCTAATACATCAAATATTATTTCTATAGTCTTTTTGATCTGGTCAGGTTTCCTATGAGTAGAGATGGTTGTATTAGACCTCAAATGATATATTGTTAATTTCTCGGGAAGAATCCCCCATATTTTTTCTGCTGCAATGTGATAGATTGATAACTGGAGATCGTTATCTAAATCCTCAATTGATGGTATTCTCTTTCCTGATTTATAATCAATAATTTCTAATTTTCCAGAAGGAAGCTTATCAACTCTATCTATAATTCCAGCTAGAACTATACCGTTCAAATCTATATTGAATTTATACTCAATAGCAATAGGTATTTTATAATCCTTGGAATTTATTTTATAGAATTCTTTAAGTATCTTTATACCTAATTCAAAATGCTTTTTCTCATCTATTTTACTTTTATATCCCTCTGATTCCCAATTTTCCCTATAATATTTCAAAAGTTCATCCAAAGTTGGTGGTGTAGTAAACATACCTGAGTAAAAATATTCTGTTGCTTTATGAAGTGAGCTTCCAAAGGAAAAATACGGTTTTGGTAGTCTCTTTAATTTATCAATATATATAAGTTTATATTGTAGTGGACACCCTCTATATGTTGAAATTGCTGAATAACTTAACCTGTTTATTCTTATCTCCCCCCTTACTATTACAAATTAAAAAAATATTGAAATTTATAAGAGTATCTTCTTATCTAAAATGCTTTTAAAAATATACCACAAAGTATTTAAAAGATTTAATAAAAAGTGTAAACTATTCTCATTTTATAAGAGATAACATAAAAATTTGCTAAAATTTATAAATTCTCATAAAGATTATATAATAAACAAGTATATTTATATTTCTTATACAAATTATTTCCTATTCACTAAATTATATTTCTTATAATGAGAAATATAATAAAATAGGTACAGTGTTAGAGATTTACTCTAATTAAAAAATATTTAGATTTATATCCTATATGAGGTGATTTTAAATGAAACAGATTAAAAAAAATGAAAATTGGAAAAAGAAAATGGAGATAAAACTTGATTTTAAGAATGTTATGGAAGATTCAATTGGAAGTGAACATGGAGTCTCAAATAGTGATATAGATAATATAAGAGAAAAAATAGCAAATGCTCATAAAAGAGTGTTAGATGGTAGAAAAAGTGGTGAATTAGGTTTTTATCAATTACCCTATCAAGATAAAGAGGTCTCTGAAATTTTAGATATTTCTGAAGATATTAAAAATAAATTTGATAACTTTGTAGTCTTAGGTATTGGTGGATCAGCCTTGGGAAATATAGCACTTCACAATGCTTTAAATCACAAATTTTACAATCTATTACCCAAAAAAGATAGAAATGATTGTCCAAGGATTTTCTTTTTAGATAATATTGACCCCAAATTAATTAAGGAACTTATTGATATTATAGATTTAAAGAAAACAGTTTTTAATGTTATTACAAAATCAGGAAGTACAAGTGAAACAATAGTGAATTTTTTAGTCTTTTTGGATTTATTAAAAAGTGCTGTTGGAGATGATTGGAAAAAGCATATTATCATAACTACAGATCCAGAAAGAGGAGATCTGAGAAAACTGGCTGAAGAAGAAAGTATTATTTCACTTTCAGTACCTCTAAATGTTGGTGGAAGATATTCAGTGCTATCTCCAGTAGGACTACTTTCAGCAGCAGTTTCAGGAATAGATATTAATCAACTTCTCTCAGGTGCTGCTTATATGGATAAATTATGCTCATCATCTGAGTTTGATAAAAATCCTTCTTTTGAACTCGATAAAAATCCAGCCTATAAATCTGCAGCTTTACTTTATTTAGAATATGTAAAAAATAAGAAAAATATCACAGTTTTTATGCCCTATTCAAATTCACTGATTGGAATTGCTGATTGGTTCAGTCAAATCTGGGCTGAAAGCCTGGGAAAAAAATACTCCTTAGAAAACGAGGTTGTAAATACTGGATTCACCCCAGTTAGTGCTCTTGGTACCACAGATCAACATTCCCAATTACAACTTTATGTTCAAGGACAATATGATAAGGTAATCGTTTTTGTTGAGGTAGAAAATTATAATAGCCAGATTGATATACCAAAATTATATCCAGAATTTAATAGCTTTGAATATTTGGGAGGAAAAAGCATTAATCAATTAATCAACTTAGAGAAACAGGGTACGGAACATGCTCTGGTTAAAAACAATAGACCAAATTACACGATAAAATTGCCTGAGATAAAGGCTTTTACTATTGGACAACTCCTTTTTATAATAGAAGTTCAAACTGTTTTTATGGGTGCTTTACTAAATATCAATCCTTTAGACCAACCTGGAGTAGAAGAAGGAAAGATATATGTATGTAAAAAATTAGGCAGAAAAGGCTATTAAATCTTAATATAATTTTATACCAAATCAATGATAGAGCGCTTGGTGGGTAGCGCTCTATCACAAGATAAGGAGGAATTATCTTTTAAAAAAATAAGGTCACCATTGAAATCATGTGTGACCTTACCACCAATCCTTCAATGCTTACGGAGTTAGCTGACGGGTTCGGGTCGAAAGATGTTAACCCTACTTGCTTTCGCAAGATTCACCCCAAAAAAAGGTTCCTCCGCTTCTTACAAATTAAGCAATTTATTTAATTTTCAGTTCTTAAATTATATTTTAAAAAAAATTTTATGTCAAATTTTATGCTAAAAATTAATTCTTATTCTTAAATTTGCTACTAAAATACTTTTCATTTGAATAGCAAGTAATATAATAATCTATAATAAATGTATATTATTGGTAAGTCAGGTTAACACTTTTAATAATTTTAGTTTATTTAATTATTCTAATAAATTTAAGATTTCAATATTCTTTTATTAAAAAAGGGAGTATAGATGAAAAATAACAACTATCAGGCTGAGTATTACAAAATAAAGATGGTAGAACCTTTAAAAAAAACTACAAGAGAATATAGGAAAAATCTTTTAAAAAAGATAGGATATAACCTATTTTATCTTGATTCTAAAGATGTATTTATAGACTTGCTAACTGATAGCGGTACATCTGCTATGAGTGATAGCCAGTGGTCAGCAATGATGGTTGGAGATGAAGCATATGCAGGAAGTAGTAGTTTCCACCATTTAGAAGATGCGGTTAAAAAAAATATGGGATATAAATATGTTCTTCCTACACATCAGGGAAGAGCTGCTGAGAATATCTTATTTTTAATAATGATAAAAAAGGGAGATTATGTCCCGAACAATATGCATTTTGATACTACAAAAGCTCATATATTACATAAAAAGGGAATTCCAATAGATGTAGTATGTGACGAAGCTTTTAATACAACATCAAATTATCCATTTAAGGGAAATATTGATATTGATAAATTAAAAAATTTAATAGAAGACAAAGGAAAAGACAAAATCCCACTGGTTATGATAACTATTACTTGTAATAGCGGTGGTGGACAACCTGCTTCAATGGAAAATATTAAGAAAGTAAGAGAATTAACAAAAAAATATGATATACCATTTTTTCTTGATGCTTGCAGATTTGCTGAAAATGCTTACTTCATCAAAAAAAGAGAGATAGGCTATGAAAATAAGAGCATTAGAGAAATAGTATTAGAAATGATGAGTTATAGTGATGGATGTACTTTTAGTGGTAAGAAAGATGCACTTTCCAATATTGGTGGTTTTTTGGCACTAAATGATGAGAAACTCTATATAGAAGGAGCTACATGGTTAGTACTGTTTGAAGGATTTATTACATATGGTGGTATGTCAGGAAGGGATATGGAAGCAATGGCACAAGGTCTTGAAGAAGTATTAGATGAGAATTATTTAGAAACACGCGTAAAACAGGTAGAGTATCTTGGTAATAAACTTCTTGAAGCTAATATTCCAATTATTCAGCCAATAGGAGGTCATGCAGTATATGTTGATGTTAAGAAATTTTTATCTCATATTCCACAGGATAATCTTCCAGGACAGGCATTAGCAGTTGAGCTTTATTTAGAAGCAGGTATAAGAAGTGTGGAAATAGGAACAGTTCTTGCAGGAAGAGAACCAATAACATGGGAAAATATCCATCCAAAGCTTGAACTTTTAAGACTGGCTATACCAAGAAGAGTTTATACTAATGCTCATATTAATGTTGTTGCCAATGCGTTAATTAATATTTATAAAAGGAGAGAAAATATAAAAGGATATAAATTTATATATGAACCACCGAGATTAAGACATTTCTTGGCTCGATTTAAACCGATATAAATTAATTTTTTAACTCTTAAAAGATATGTGTTTAACTCATTTAGCTCTACACTTCAATTTATTTTAATATGTTGCAAGTCCTAAATAATATTTAGAAATTAGAGGAATTTACGTTGAGATCGCAGTGCAAAAGACCGACCATCTATGGCTCTTGATACAGCTAATATCCCATCCAAATGATCACATTCATGTTGTAATAGCTCCGATAAATCATCCTTCAAGGTCATGTTATGCTCTTTCCATTCAAAATCAAGAAATCTAATATCACACCTTGCATACCTGCTGACATAGACAAGTAAGTTTGGAAAACAAATGCAATCATCCCAAAGCTGTATCATCTCTTTACTTTTGTTTGTAATTATTGGATTAATAAAAACCTGAGACTTATCTATTTCCATATAGATAATTCTTTTCATAATACCAATTTGTGGAGCAGCTATTGCTCGACCAGCACCATAGTTTTTACGAAAATCCAATAATGTATCTTTTAAGTCTGTAATAACTGGTTTCAACAGTTCCAACTCATCATGTTTAATTGGGTCACATACTTGGTACAATTTTGGATTTCCTAATAGTAAAACATCTCTAACTGCCATTTTTTCTCCTTATAGTCTATGAATTAGTAGAACTAAACTGAATCCTAGTAGTTTAAATACACTCAATAATCTTATATATAAGGAATTAAAATTGATAATTTTTTCTTTATGATTTTTTTCTCTTAAAAGTCAGTTGATCACCTTTAGTATCTATTAGTACAAAATCTCCTTCATTAAACTCTCTAGAAAGAAGTTTCATAACCAGTTTATCCTGTATGTCTTTTTCTATAACCCTCTCAAGTGGTCTAGCTCCATAAGCTGGTTCATATCCTTTATTTGCTAAGAGTTCTTTAGCTTTATTAGTTATTTCAATGTCAATATTTTTGACTTTTAATCGTTCTTTTAAACATTTAACCTACAAATCAACTATTTTCTTGATTTCTTCTTTTCCAAGTTTGTGAAAGATTATTATATCATCTATTCTAATATCACTTTACTTTCTAAAGTTAAGTTTATGAATATCTTAATGAAAATTGTGATAATATAATGCACAATAAATAAAAATAATATTATGCATTTAAAAATAAAGTTAGCTTGACAAAAATGAAGTATTTTGTTAATATAATTTGTGCAAAATTAATTAAGGGAGATGTTATGAGATCCACAGTAACAATCAAGAAAGAAATTTTAGATAGACTTTTAAAAGAAACAAAGACAAAGAGTAAGGCCTCTGCAGTTAGGGAAGCCATTAATGAGTACCTTAGACGAAAAAAAATAGAGAAGATCAAATTCATGAAAGGCAAAATGGAGTTTGATTTAACAGCTGAAGAAATAAGGCATTATGAACGATAAGAAAGTTTTGATAGATACTTCAATCTGGATAGATTATTTTAAAAATAAATCCTTCATTCTCTCAGAAAAGGTAGATAAAATACTTTCAGAGGATGAAGTTTATGTTCCAAAGATAGTCATTGCTGAATTAATTCAGGGTGCTAAATCAGAAAAGGAAATTTCTATAATAGAGGATTTTATTGATGCTTTCAACATCATTGATCAAAAAGAAGATAGTTGGTTCAAAGCTGGAAAACTTTCTTATAACCTGAAAAGGAAAAGTGAAACTGTCAATTTAATTGATTGTTATATTGCTGTTATAGCTCAGGAACATAATTGTCAGATTTTTACTTTAGATGAGCATTTCAAGGAAATCCAGAAAGTCACCAAAATTCATTTAGTTTCCTAAATATACTAAATAATTAAAAAGTGAAGTATTTATAGAAGAAATTTAATAATTTTAAAATCAGTAGATTTAAGAATCACATATAATTTTTATAATTTCATCCCAATTATAGACTCTTTTACAGAGTGGGGGTAATTCTTTATCATAATGATTCCAGGGTTGATTAAAAAGTAGAGTTTTAATCCCTACTTCTGAAACCATAATAGCTTGTAATAAATTATCTTCTATAAAAATATCAATTTTCTCTTCAAGAACTGCTATACTTTTATCTTCCTGTCCAACATGTAATTTGCAGTAATCTATATTATTATCCTTTAACCATGCTATTGTGTCATCTTTATAATATTCTGGTCTCATTGAAAAGAAATATATTTCCTTATTTGAAAGTAAAGATAGTGATTTTAATGCTCCTTTAATAGGTTTTAAATATCTAAAAACATGTTTATTTTTTACTTCTTCCCAGAACTTCTCTATTTCATCTTTTGAGATTTTGAGTATTTTTTCGTAATTGTAATGTGTAATATCTTCCCTTTTTAAACTTACATTATACATTTTGTTTAGAATGGGAAGTGTATAACCAGTAAAATCTGCAATTACTCCATCTAAATCAATTCCAATTCTATTATATTTATTATATTTTTTATTTCCCTTTCTCTTATGACAATCCATATCAAACCCTCAAATCAATATTTTACTTTTAGTGTATTAAACCATCACTCTATTTAAATTTTAATCCAATTTTATTTTATTTTTAAAATAATATTGAAAATTTCTTAAAAGCCCTAAAAAAATAAAATTTTTCATAAATGACTACTCTGTACCAGATATAATTATATTCATACTCCCACTTACAAATTTCTAAATAAGGACTAATTATTATAGCAAAGAGAATAAAATTTAAAAAGTATATAAAATTTAATAGTAATCATAAAATATTTTTTTTGAAAAATTAATTCTTAAAGTTTCAAAACTTGAGACATTTTTATACTTATTATCAAAAGAGGGAGATAAAGAATCATATATTAAATTAACTAAAGAAAGTAATTTTTCATTATAATTAGAATTTAAGTTAAAAAGGTAATAGATATAATAAGCTCATCAAATATGAGAGACTGAAAAAAAAATTGTTAATAAATATTAAGTGAATAACATATTAGGAGGAAGAAGAATGTCGGTTTATGAATTTGAGGGAAAAATACCGAAGATCGGAATAAATACTTATATCAGTAAATCAGCTTCCATAATTGGAGATGTTACTATAGGTGATGGTTGCTTTATTGGTCCTGGGGCAAGAATAAAAGGTGATTATGGTAAAGTTGTAATTGGAAATGAAACAAGTGTTCAGGAGAACTGTGTTGTCCATGCCAGGCCAAATGAGATATGTAAAATTGGAAATAGAGTGAATGTAGGTCATGCCTCTACATTACATGGATGCACTATAAAAGATAATGCAGTGATAGGAATGGGAGCAATCATCAGTGATTGGGCAGTTGTAGGAGAATGGGCAGTTGTAGGAGAAGGAGCAGTCGTAAAACAAAACCAAAAGATTCCTGATGGTAAAATTTGTGTTGGTGTTCCAGCAAAAATTATTGGTGAGATAAAAGAGGATTACAAAAAAGAATATGAATATTTTAAAGATACTTATGTTAATCTTGCAAAAAGATATATCAAAAGCCTAAAAGAAATAAAAATTGACAAAGAATAAACTTAAGAAGTAAATTACATGCCAAAAAATAGACGCTGAGCTAACTTTGTGTCTAAACCTGCATCTAAAACCTTCTGCGCGCATTTTTCTATATCATATTCCAACCTTATCATTTCTATTTTATTTTTATCTGAATCGTAAAATAGAAACGACGACCTTGAATCGTAATCTCTTGGTTGACCCACTCCGCCAGGATTTATCATATAATAGTCCATTTTTCTAAGTTTTAATAACTCTTTTCCAGTATGGTCTTTGAAGTTGCCTTTTAGATTATGATGATATATAGCTCTTCTATGTGTATGTCCAAAAAAACATAAATTTATGGAATTTTTTAAAAGATATTCAAAATGATGTCTTGCTTCTTGCAGTGTAAATATATATTCATCCCTATTTACCGGAGAACCATGAACAATAAAAAAATCTGAATCAATAGAACAATTCTCACTGAGACTCTCTAAAAATATGAAGTTCTTAGGGGAAATCATCTTTTTTGTCCAGAGAATAGCTTGTTTTGCAATGATGTTAAAAAAATTTATATCTGCTTTTCCAATAACAGCTGCATCGTGATTTCCCAAAATACATTGAATATTTTCATCCTTAGCCAATTCAATGCACTCATTCGGATTTGCATTATAACCAACCAAATCTCCTAAACAGATTATTTTATCTACTTTTTCCTGATGTATCCTATCAATCACTACCTGGAAAGCTTCCAAATTGGAATGAATATCTGAAATTATCGCATATTTCAAATTTTTTCCCTTTCATTAAAATTTATAGGTAAACTCTTGAATATTATGTATTTTTCAAATTTTACTGAAAATTTGAGATTAACACAATGTTTGCAATATAATGCATAATATTATATCATTTCAAAATTAAATTTTTATTACTTAGTTTTAATTTAAGGGAGAAGCATATGAGAAACATCTCAATTGAAGAATTGAAAAGCAGTCTTGTTGAGAAACAACAGGTAGAGTTAGTAGAGCGAAAAGGAAAAGGGCATCCTGATTCAATTTGTGATGCCATTATGGAGAAGGTTTCTGTTGCCTTGTGTAAAGAATATAAGAATGTTTTTGGAAAAATAGCTCATCATAATATTGATAAGGCATTATTAGTGGCAGGTAAGTCAAGTCCTAAAATTGGTGGTGGAACTATTGATGAGCCTATGCGATTAGTATTTGGGGATAGAGCTGTTTATGAATATAAAGATAAGAAGATTCCCGTTGGAGAGATAGCAATAGAGACTGCTAAAAGTTGGTTTAGAGAGAAATTACGATTTGTTGATCCTTTAAAACATGTTATTTATCAAAATGAGATAAAACCAGGATCCCCAGAACTAATGGATATTTTTGATAGAGAAGTTATTGGAGCAAATGATACTTCAGCTTCAGTTGGTTATGCTCCTTTTACTGAAACTGAAAAAATAGTAATTAATATAGAAAAGCATCTTAATTCAAAAAAATTTAAGGAAAAATTTCCTGAGTCTGGAGAGGATATTAAAGTTATGGCTTATAGACAGAAAAGAAATTTAACCCTTACAATAGCCATGGCGTTTGTTGATAGATTTATAGATAACGAGAAAAAATATTTTACCCGCAAAAAAGAAATTCGATTAGCTATTTCAGATTTTATAAGTAAAAATAACCTGAATTTTGATAAAGTTAATATCGATATTAACACTCTCGATGACCCTAAGCGTGGAGTAGAAGGTATGTATTTAACGGTTATAGGTACCTCAGCTGAAGGTGCTGATTGTGGTCAGGTAGGTCGAGGAAACAGAGTAAATGGTGTAATAGCACTTAATAGACCCATGAGTACAGAGGCAGCTGCTGGTAAAAATCCTATCAGCCATGTGGGAAAAATATATAATGTTTTAAGTCATAAAATAGCTGATAAAGTTTACAAAGAAATACCTGGTATACATGAAGTGTATATTTGGCTTTGCAGTCAAATTGGTAAACCTATTGATAAACCTCTTATTGCATCAGCTCAATTAGTACTGAAACCAGGAGTTGATATAAAAAATATTAAAACAAATATAGAATCTGTTATTGAAGAAGAGCTTAAAAATATCTATAAATTCACGAACGAACTTTCTCAAGGAAAATATCCAGTCTGGTAATAAAACACTATAATTTAGATAGCTGTCACTCTGAAGGAGCGATAGAGACTGAAGAATCTCATTAATGGGATCCTTCGCTACGCTCAAGATGACAATATAATAAATTCCTTTAATCAGTAAAGATCTTAAAAACTAAGTTTTTAAATAATATTTTATGTATTTTCCCAGGGCTTTAACTGCTCTTTCTGGTGAGTGAAATGTAGGAACGTTTTTGTTTTCAAGTTGATTTGCAAATTTTATCCTATCTTCAGTTTGAGTAAATGCTACAACAATTGGCTTCTCTACCTGCTCACAAATCTTTCCTATATTTTTAATTAATCTTGGAATTTCTATAGGTGGGGGCTCAAATCCTGGAAGTAAAACTAAGGCAGAAACGTCCTTATCATCACAGATATATTTTGCTACTTCAATATAGTCTATATCAGTAGCATCTGTTCCAATATCTGTTGGATTTGAAACTGTTAAAAATCCTCTTACTATATTTTTAATTTTAGATATAGTATTTTCACTATATTTTGTTAAAGAAAGTCTGCTGTTTTTAATTCCATCAGCTCCCAATATACCAAGACCTCCAGAGTTAGAAAGAACAGCAATTTTGTTTCCTTCTACTCTTTTCTCATCGAGAAGAGTAAATATCTTACAATATTCAAAAAATTGTTGAATATCTTCTGCATTTATCACATTTGCATCTCTAAAAACCGTTTTTACAATATCATAATCTCCTGCCATTGCACCTACATGAGAGATAGTAGCTTCTTTAACTTCTTCAACTTTTCCGCCTTTTAAAACAATTAAAGGTTTTCCAAGATTTTTTGCAACTTCATAAAATTTTCTTCCATTTTTAAATCCTTCAATATATAAAGCAATAACTTTCGTACCCTTATCCTTATTAAAGTAAGCGATTAAATCAGTCACATCTACATCAGTCATATTTCCAAAAGAAACAATAGATCTTACTCCAACATTTGGAAGAAGATGCATTAGATTCACACTTATTGCTCCACTTTGACTCAATATAGAAAGTTCATTTTTCTCTCTTTTAGGAATGTTCATTTTTTCAGAAGGCAGGAAAAATGATGATAAATTATTAGGGGCAGAATAAATACCTAAGCAATTTGGGCCAAGTACTCTCGTTTCAGTATCCTTTATTTCCAATTTTATTTTATCTTCCAGTTCGATTCCTAATTTGCCAGATTCTCTAAATCCTCCACTTATAATAATTATTGCTGAAACCTTCGACTCAACTGCATCCTTTATTATTTCGTAACTATATTTTGCTGGTATGACCAATATTGTTAAATCGACATGCTCTTTAATTTCTTTAATAGATTTATAACACTTATCATCAAATATATAATCTCTTTTTAAATTAACAGGAAAAACCTTTTTAAAACTTGATTCTTTTAAACTATTACTGGCTTTTTTTAAACTTTTATAGATAATTGTACCTGGTCTATTCTCAACCTCAGATGCTCCAACTACAGCTATAGTTTTGGGTTCAAAGAATTTTTCTATATTAGTCAAATTGGGGCTTTCAAAGGGTTTTATATCGTAAGATGTTTTTTTATGAAAACGACATATGCAGTCAATAGCAACTAACTCTCCTTCTTCAGTAATGGCTAATGGATTAATTTCAAACTCATCAATAATATAATCTGAAAAATTTGTATTGTTTGAAAATCTTTCAATATCAAAAATTAAATTTTTTTCATTACTATTGTCTGAAACTTTTTTATCGTTGGATCTCTTCCCATTAAAATCAAGAGAGAAAATTGATAATTGACTTATAGCCATTAGTGTAGATAATAATTTTTCCTCATTTACTATCTTACTACCTCTGTAACCATATAAAATAGGATGACACTTTAATTTTTTGATTAAGTTTTTTAACTTTTCAAAGGTGACAGGTGCAACACCCATTACTACATCTTTAAAAAGCTCAGTATATATCCCACCTAACCCCACACTAAATATTGGTCCAAATTGAGGGTCATTTAATATGCTTACTATGAGTTCAAACTTTGGTTTTATAAAATTAGATATCATAACTCCAAAGATGTTTGCATCTGGTACTTTACTTCTGACTTCTTCTAACATATTCTTATAATTCTTTTTAATCTCAAAACTATCATTATCAATTATTTTTATTCCACCAACTTCAGTCTTGTGTACAATATCTGGAGATAGAATTTTTAAAACCAATTTTTTACCAAATGCTTTTTTAACTATTTCTAAATTCTCTTTAGATATTTCTAAATCTTTTTCTAAATCAATATGATTTGATATAACTATAAATTTAGGTATCTTTATTCCCCAAATATCCAAAAGCTCATAAGCTTCATTTTCCAATAATTTAGTTCTACCCTGCTTATCAGCTTCACTTAAAATCTCATTGAATTTTTTCTGAAAAATTCTTAACTTATCCAATAAAAAATTCTCCCTCTCTTCCTATTTCAAATGCTTCAAGGTTTAATTGTTGAAATTTTGAAGGTACTGTTTCCTTTATAACTTCTTCCCATATTTTAGAAGAGATATCTAAAAATTTAGATAAAATTCCAATCATGGCAATATTTAGTGTTTTTTTATTTTCTAATTTATCAAGAAATCCTTCTGGGACACCTATCACCTTCCCATCACTTGAGAGAAAATCCTTCACTCTCTCTATTTCACTATTTTTTAAAGTTAAAATAAAATCAGCCTTACCCCTTTTGATTAAAGGAGAATAAATTTTTGAACCAAATCTGACATGAGTTGTCACACTACCACCTCTCTGGGACATGCCATGAACTTCGCTTTTTTTAATATCATATCCTGATTTAAAAGCTGCCATAGATATTACATCTGATGCAAGAAGTACTCCTTGCCCACCTAACCCCACTATTAAAATATTATTAACTTTTTTCATTTTATTCTTAAGTTTGTTTTTCATTTTTTCTATTTAATTATTTAAAATATTTTATGTAGGAATTATTACATCAAATTTACAAACCTGTTCACATAATCCACATCCTGTACAAAGATTTTCATCTATAACTGGAGGCACATCTTTGCTTTTGTTCTTACTCTTGTTCTCACTCTTGCTCTTATTTTTTTCTTTTTTCTTTTCTTTCTCTTTATCCTTCTTTATACTTTTCTCTTTCCCTATACTCCCCATTTCATCCTCAGACACTTTAATAATTGCTGGGCATCCTAATTTAATGCACATATCACAGATCTTACACTTCTCTTCATCAATTTTTAATGGTCTTTTGATTGATTCTTTATCTATTAAAATACATTTTCTCTTTGAGATTACTACAGATACACCATTAACTTCCTTTGCTCTTAAAATAGCTGCTTTTACTTCATCAAGATTGTAAGGATCAACTGTCTTAACACTTGAGACACCTATAGCTTTGCATAATTTTTTAAAATCAAGTGCTTTTGTTTTATTACCCTTTAATGTAATTCCTGTTCCTGGATGATCCTGCCCACCTGTCATAGCAGTTGTTTCATTATCAAGAATAATAACTGTAATATTAGAATTATTATATACAGCATCTATAAGGGGAGTTATTCCAGAATGAATGAAAGTAGAATCACCAATGACTGCAACAACTTTTTTATTATCCTCTTCAGGTATTACTTTACTTAAACCAATTGCATTTCCTATACTTGCTCCCATACATACACAAGTATCTATTGAATTTAATGGTGGTAAAACAGCTAAAGTGTAACACCCTATATCACCTGTTACAGTGAATTTTAGTCTGTTTAAAATGTAAAATACGCCCCTATGAGGACAACCAGTACACATCTTAGGTGGACTTACTCTTCCAATCTCTTTTGGTTTAACATATTTCTTCTTATATAGAATAGATTCAACTTTTTCTATATTCAATTCACCCAATAAAAGTTCATCAAGTTTAGCTTCCAATTCTATTCCCATTGCTCTTATATGATTTTCTAAAAATCTATCACCCTCCTCTATTACAAATATTTTCTTAACTGTCTTTGCAAAATCATAAATCTTCCTTCTACAGAGTGGATAGCTCATTCCTAATTTTAGAAATGAAGCATCAGGCATTACTTCTTTTGAATATTGATATGAGATTCCACTTGTTATAATTCCGATATCTTTACTAAATAATTCTATTTTGTTCAATTCTGAATTTTCAGCATATTTCTTAATTTTTTTCAATCTGTCTTCAACAAATGCATGTCTTTTTCTAGCATATGCTGGTATCATTACAAACTTTTGTGGATTCTTATCAAATTTATAATCTCTATTATTTTCAATTCTCTTATATAACTTTACCCTTCCTTCTGAATGAGCGATTCTCGTTGTAATTCTAAGAAGAACAGGAGTATCAAACCTTTCACTAATCTCTAAAGCTTTAGATACAAGATCTTTAGCTTCCTGACTATCTGAGGGTTCAAGCATCGGTATTTTTGCCATTTTGGCATAATGTCTGTTATCCTGTTCGTTTTGAGAGCTATGCATAGCAGGATCATCAGCACTTACTAAAACTAATCCTCCTTTTATTCCTGTATAACTAAGTGTCATAAATGGATCAGCAGCAACATTAACTCCCACATGCTTCATAGCTACAAGAGTTCGAGCTCCTGCAAAAGATGCACCCATTGCAACTTCCAATGCTACCTTTTCATTTGGAGACCATTGACAATATATCTCCTCATAAATTTTTATATTTTCTAAAATCTCAGTACTTGGAGTTCCCGGATAAGCTGTAGCAACAACTACTCCGCTCTCATATGCTCCTATTGCAATAGCTTCATTTCCCGAAAGTAATTCCATTCTACCCATATACTCTCCTTAAAAAATAAAAAATAAATTATTTTTAAATATTTAAAAATATCTCTATTTTTATATGTTTCTATGAAAATAAATATTTAATAAAATTTCCAGATGCAATTATATACTATATATGTTAAAAGGTTTTACTAAGGAAAGATCTATTGATATCTGATATATTATATATCTGATACACTCAATAAATATAGTATCAATTTTTGGAGAATGTGATGTTACTTGGTGCACATATATCAATCGCTGATGGTTTTGGTGAATCTCTTATTCGGGGAAAAAATATTGGATGTGATACTATTCAGATTTTTGTTAAAAGTAACATCCAGTGGAAAGCAAGAGATATTGAAAATTTTAAGATACAGGAATTTTTTTTTAATAAAAGAGAAACTAAAATTGATCCAGTAATAGCCCACAGCTCTTATTTAATAAACCTGGCTTCTTCTAATAAAAGAATTAGAAATCTTTCTATAATGTCATTTATAAAAGAACTTAAAATGGCTAAAGAATTAAAAATACAATATTTTATCTTTCATCCAGGTTATCACAAAGGAGCGGGTTTAAAAAAGGGAATAAAATTAATTGTTAAAGCATTAAATCAAATTATTTCAAAGGATAATTCCAGGATTATTATATTACTTGAAACCACTTCAGGTCAGGGGAGTTCAATTGGTTATAGATTTGAACAATTGGCAGATATAATAGATAAAGTCAATAAAAAGAAAAGAATTGGGATTTGCTTTGATACCTGCCATGTTTTTTCATCAGGTTATGAAATAAGAAATAGAAAAGATTATGAAAAAACTTTTGAGGAATTTGAAAAAATTATAGGGATAAAAAGATTAAAAGTTTTTCATCTTAATGATTCAAAAGGAGACTTGGGATCAATAATTGATAGACATCAACATATAGGAAAGGGATATCTGGGACTTAAACCCTTTAGATTTATTTTAAATGACAAAAGGTTTCAAAATATTCCTATGATAATAGAAACTCCAAAAGATGGTGATTATAAAAAAGATATAGAAAATCTAACTATATTAAGATCACTTATAAAATAGTATTTTATATTGAAATCACTAATAAAAACTGTTAAATAAATACTTAAATTTGAGGCGCAACTAATAATTAATTATTTTATACGTAATTAATCATTTTAAATAAACAATTATTAGTAAATTATCCCAGATCTCATAAGAGTGCTTATTTGTAGGTAAGTTAATTCTGTTGTAGTAATAAAAAATATATTTGACACATTCAAAACTTGATAATAAACTATCCTATTGCATCTAAAAATATATGATGTTAAACTTATTTTGTGAGCCGTTAGCTCAGCTAGGTAGAGCGTCAGACTTTTAATCTGAGGGTCGCAGGTTCGATCCCTGCACGGCTCACCATTGTGCCCCCATCGTCTAGTGGACAAGGACATAGCCCTTTCAAGGCTAAAACGGGGATTCGATTTCCCCTGGGGGCGCCAAAATAATTTTGAAGTATTTAAGATTTGTATTTCTTGTATATTAAAATATATTATTATATTTATAAAAACTCTGTATACAAAAAGATAGATAGATTTTTAAAATTTAAAGTGGGCGAATAGCTCAGATGGCAAGAGCGCCTGCCCTACAAGCAGGAGGTCGCAGGTTCAAGTCCCGCTTCGCCCACCATTTGCTATATAATAATTCCTGTAAATAAATTGGGAATTAAGGAAAAGCTATACTATATTTTATATATAGATATAATGCTTATATATATAGATATAATACTGATATATTAAATAAATTAATATGATAGGGGCTGTCGTTCAGCGGCCTAGGACACTGGCCTGTCACGCCAGAGATCGCGGGTTCGAATCCCGTCAGCCCCGCCATTTAAATATTAAAAGTGATTTGTTGTTATTGATTTTTTATCTTTA
>Ga0209978_10000249_pt1 | contig 18693 bp, 10 predicted proteins | sample BentaG_FD_182805 | JGI IMG/M metagenome (GOLD analysis project Ga0209978, IMG submission 182805) | Deep subsurface microbial communities from South Atlantic Ocean to uncover new lineages of life (NeLLi) - Benguela_00093 metaG (SPAdes)... | ecosystem: Environmental > Aquatic > Marine > Oceanic >... | reverse complement strand
CCAGCGAGAACAGCTACGGCGGCTTCCCCCGGTACTTCCGCAGGGCCTACCGAGAGACGGGCGCCCTCAGCCTCGAGGAGGCGGTCCGCAAGGTGACCAGTCTCCCTGCGAAGAAGTTCAGACTTACTGGCAGGGGCGTCCTCGAGGCCGGGGCCTACGCCGACATCGTCGTCATGGACCCGGAGACGGTGACTGACAAGGGAGACCAGCTCAATCCGAGGAGGTACCCCGAGGGCATAGAACACGTCATCGTGAACGGGACCATCGTGGTGGAGAACTCGGAGCATACCGGGGCGAAAACCGGAAAGGTCCTCCGCAGAGAGCAATGAGCTCGGGAAGGGAGGAAACTTCTCCAACCCTTTCTGAGAGGGCTTCGCCCCTGTCTTTCCCATTTTTTCAAGTATCCGCCATCGAAGAGATTAGAGAAGGTTGATATTGTCCATGCGAAAAGTTCTCCTTGGAGCCCCTTGAAGGGCATAATGGAAAGAATCGGGCTATGGCTAAGGTCTAGGGCGAGGGAACCCGAGGAGAGCCCCTTCTACGGAGTCAGGTTCAGGTGGTGGCGGCCCTTCGACCTCGACGGATTCGCAAGGGATTACGGCGGAAAATACGAGATCGAGATCAGGCCCATATACGTTGGAAAATGGAGCATCGATGTCTTCGGGGATGCTCGTCGAGAGTTCTTGGTCAGGGCTGACACTCTCAACGCCTTCCTCACCGCCTACAGGGCGATCCTGTTCCAGAAGGAGATGGCCCCATTAACTCCCGTGGACAGGGAGCTCCTGGACTTCATCTTGGAGAACTATCCCCAGGTCCGTGATACGCCGTTAATCTGACGTGAAGTAGCTGTATACGACCTCCGAGACCCTAGCAATCACCTCTTCCGCGGAGTAGACGTCCTCTGCATCCTTGGTGAAGCAGCAGATGATGTACCTCTGACCAGTTTTAAGGTGGGTGACTATGCCGACATCGTTCCTGACCCCAGGGAGACTCCCGGTCTTGTGGGCGAATTCGATCTCCTCCCGAGGCAGGTACTTGGAGATCCTGTAGATTCCCGTCTGGCACTTGCCCATGATCTCAAGGATGGCGTCGCAGCTCTCCCGGCTGGCGGCGTCGCCATCGACTATCATCTCCAGCAGCCTGAGCATCTCGTCGGGAGTGGTCACATCGTTCTCCTCGACGCCCAAAGACCAGGTGCCACCCATCGGGGCACCCCTGGCCTTCTCGTTGAATGAGGCGATGGTCTTCTCCTCGTCGGGGAGGTGGCCCAACCCTACGAGGTCGAAGAGGATGTCCCTGCAATCCGCCACCACCCGGGTCTTCTCCAGGCCGAGCTCGCGGAGGGTCGCGTTCACCCTCTCCTTCCCGACCCTTTCCACTACCAGGTCTGTGGCCGTGTTGTCGCTCAGTACCATCATGAGCTCCAGGAGGTCGCGGTAGGAGACCTCGAGACCCTCGCTGAGCTCCTTGAGGATGCCCGAGCCGGGGACCTTGTCCCCCTCCATGAAGGTGATCTTCTCGTCGAGGCTGACAGCCCCAGACTCGAGCTGCCTGTAGAACTCCACGATGACTGGGATCTTGAAAACGCTCGCCGTCGGGAAAAGTTCGTCTCCATTCATGGAAGCAGACTCGCTTGTCCCGAGATGCTTTACGGCTACGCCCAGCGTCCCCTCGAATCTCTTCTCGGCCTCTTTAATCTTGTCGAGGAGTGTCAAGGTTATCAAAGAACATTGGCGGCCGTCCGAATTAAACTCTTACAGGGCCTCGAGTTCCCGTGAACTCGTGAGGGATGGATTCATTGGAGTCTATGAGTTGTGTTAAGTTTTTATCGCCAGAACGTGAATTCATTCCAGGTGTTTTGAATGGGTTGGGAGGAGCCAGTCTTCGAGGCCAAGGTCGAGTCCGTCTTGAAGAACTGCGGCGCGGGCCATGAGGTGGGGGATGTCTTCGAGATCAACACCCACAAGACGGGTGGCATCTGCGGTTGGTGCTACCACGACTTGTTTCCTACGTTGATGACCCTCTGCATGGATGGGAAGATACCTTGGCGGGAGAACCAGGACGAATGGACCTACGAGTGCCCAGACAGGTATAACCTGGTCACGTTCAAGATTCGGAGAACATAGCTAAAATTCCCACTTTTTATCGTTTATAATATGTCATGCATAGAATTAACAGTGTATCGTGCGAGCTAAAAAATAAAAAAATGTGGTGTTTAGACTTTCAGTGGCCGACTTAACCATCCGGTATGTTCACGGTCCAAGTTACCTGAAGCATGTCGTTGGCTTGTAGGCTCACTGAGCTTATAGCGGCTGCAGCTAACATGTTGTCATCGCTGTCATCAGTCACTACCCAGTGCAACCCTGTACAGTCCACGGTGTCTGAGGCCGTCGCAGTCCACGTGTAAGTTACTTGATATGCGGTCGCGTTTACCACAGTCGGAGTACCCGTCTCCCTGTCAAGACCGTTGATCGTAATTTCTGTTGGTAGTTTAGTCCAGCTGGCAGCAGGAGCACCGTCGTCACTCAGGGAAAGGTAGATGCAGGCCGCGTTTGTATGGTTAGAAAATCCCAGGAAGTCTCTAAGTTGTGTACTTCCGATCGTAGTTATCAGGTTGTGTTGTTCGTACTCGTAGAATATTTCTCCGTCCCTGAACCCTATCACTGATACATGGCCTGCAGGATCAGGACCCGCGTCTCCATGGAACATTGTCGTTGCTGATTGGCGTCCTATGTAGACTCCCATGGTTAATACTAGGAATGCCACGATTATGAGGTTCTGATACCTTCTCCTAACCCCCATTTTAAACCAATCTTTCAGATCAGTTTAGTGTTTAAATAGAATTATGGATTTGAGATACGTTTTTCAAAACGACGTGTTACTGAGAAATAAATATCCTTTTTGGTTACTTTTTTTCTGATCTAGATCTCCTATTCCAGAGATAGAGGGTGATGGGCACCATGGGGAGGGATATGAGGTATGCGAAATAGTATATCAAGGCGAATAGATCGGAAAGAATGGCAACCGTTGATAATGAAGTGGTCAGGAAGGCGATCACACCGAAGATAAGCCAGAATTTTTTTATGGTATTATAGTTGATGCTAGTTATTTTATCCTTAAAATTCAAACCCATCCGTCCGACTCTGAAGAAGGTGACTGCGATATAAAAAATGTAAGCCACCGAGAAAATTGTGTGATATGGCATCAGATTACCGACCTTACTCCAGTACACCGGTATGAACCTCATCCTCCAGACAACAGCCTCGGGGTGAGCACCAAGACGGACCTCTGCCCAAGTTTGAAAAAAGGTAGTCGTAAGGTACCTAAACGGGATTTTTATTATTGATAGCAAGTCGTAACGAATTATGAGATTCCACAGAATTATGTAGAATACAGGAGATATAATCACGATTATACTAAGCAGATGTTTTCTTGCACGACTAGCCGATGCACGGGACACGGATCATCGTCTCCAATCGACGGTATTAATTGTTTATGAACTTGGATCTCATAAAAATGAGACCCCATCACCCACCCTAAGCTGCATGGGCCTAAAATTCATAATGAGAAAAAGGTCCTAGGCGACGGGCATTGGAATCGGCTCAGGAGACAGATCTGGAGGCTCCTCAGGAGGCTTACGAAGTTCAGCTTCTTCTTCCCCCTCTTCTTCATCTCCCTTGAAGAAGACGAAGTAAACCGCAATGGCTAGGCCGAGGAGGAAGCCTATGAACAGCATTCCCCATAAGTTCTGTCCCCAACCAGGCTCGACGACGGGGCTCTCGATGAACTCACTAGTACCAGTTAAGAGATGAACTACCATCGAAGCGACTCTCTCGAATAAGACCGATGCGCGCGCGCTTGTAGACACGGCCTGCATCACGCTCCTGATGAAGAAGAAGGGCAATCTCCCGATGGCTTCAGGGCTGATGGTGGTATGCAATGCGATGGATTCGAATACCATCCTTACGTGTATCATGCTTTGAGGCAGAATTATGAACGGCATCGGGATGAACGTACCTGATCCACTTCTTTTTACCTCTATTAATCCCGATAATGAGACGGATAGTTTTGCAGCCACGTTTTCGATGAATAGCTCGACCCCACGCGCGCCAGTTCTAGCGAACACTCCTACAGACTGCTGAATGGTTCTGAAGAATGCTCCCGCCGTCTGGGCGATGTCTTGCAGTGCAAGCGCCTGGGATGGATGCCTCGTCGCCGTGAAGCCTCTGATTGTCTCAGTCATGAGATGGAGAGGCTGGGACAGGAACCTGACAGACGTCCATGACCTGAACGACTGAGCCATGACACCGACAGCCTGCTGTACGTCCTTCATGAAGCTTCCCATGGAGTGGGCAAGAGTCTGCAATGTCAACGCCTGAGACGGCAGCCTCACAGCAGTTACCTGCCTGGCAACCTCAGAGAAGACTCCTAGAGGCTGAGACGGGAGCCTGATAGCTGTAAACACCCTCATCGAATTATCTAAGACTCTCAGGGACTCCTGGAGCGTTCTGAAAAAGACGCCTGTAGACTGGGTGAGCACCTGCAATGTCAACGACTGAGAAGGTAGTCTCGTAACGGAAGCCCACCTAGCAGCCTCCGCGAACACCCCGAGAGGCTGGGATGGGAATCTATTGGCAGTCCACATCCTCACCGTCTGGCTGAAGAGCTCTAATGACTGGGACACCTCCCTCAAGACGGTCAATCGCCTTGCTGCTTGTACGAAGATACTCAGAGACTCCTGGAGCGTTCTAAAGAAGGATCCAGTGGACTGGGAGAGCGCCTGCAACATTACCGCCTGGGAGGGTAGTCTCGTCGCCGTGAATCCTCGGGCAGCCTGGGTCAGAGCCTGTAAAGGCTGAGCTATGGATCTGACGGCCGTGAACTCTCTGGCGGCCTGAACAAACATCCCGACTGACTGCTGGGCAGACTTGAAGAAGCTACCAGCAGACTGGGCGAGGGCCTGCAATGTAATCGCCTGGCTAGGCAGCCTCGCAGCGGTTACCTGTCTGATGGCCTCAGTGAGGAGGCTGAGAGGTTGAGAGAGAGCCCTGGTGGCAGTGAAAGTTCTGATGGTCTGAGATAGAGCCTGAAGCGGCTGTGAGAGAGTCCTTGTGGCAGTCCACTGCCTGACAGCCTCAGCGAAGACTTCAATGGACTGCTGGGCTGATTTGAGGAAAGTCCCCGAGGACTGGGTAAACGTTTGCAGCGTTAGAGCTTGGGAAGGTAGCCTCGAGGCCGTCCATTCTCTCGTCGTCTGGACTAAGGCTTGCAGAGGCTGGGCTATGAATCTGGTGGCGGTCCAGGTCCTCATCGTCTGGGTTAGGACTCCCAGGGACTGCTGGAGCGTTCTGAAGTATGATCCAGTGGATTGTGCGAGGGTCTGGAACGTGATAGTCTGAGAGAGGGTTCTAATCCCCGTCATCTCTCTGGCAGTCTGAGTAAAGAGTTGGAGGGGCTGTGTAACAAGTCTTGATGCCAATCCGCCCCTCATCGCTTGTGTGAGGATTCCAAGGGACTGCTGTACGGTCTTGATGAAGATACCGGTAGACTGGGTCAGAGCTTGCAGAGTCACCGCCTGGGAGGGCAGCCTCGCGGCGGTCACCTGCCTGGCGGTCTCAGCGAGGAGGCTGAGAGGCTGAGTGAGGGTCCGGGTGGCAGTCCACTCCCTCACCGTTTGGCTGAAGACCTCCAAGGGCTGGGATACCGCTCTCAAAACTGTCCACTGTCTTACAGCCTTGGCGACAACCCCTAGAGACTGCTGGACTGCCTTTAAGAACGTCCCAGCAGATGAAGCGAGGGGCTGAAGGGTCAGGGTCATCGAAGGCATCCTGGGAGCCGTGAATCTTCGGACGGCCTGAGTCAGGAGCTGGAGGGGCTGAGACAGGAATCTGGAGGCGGTCCACTGCCTCATAGCCTGATCTAGGATTGCGATGGACTGCTGTGCGGTCTTGAAGAATGTACCAGCAGATTGGGTGAGGACATAGATTGACAGGCTCTGAGAGGAAGCCCTGGTGGCAGTCCACTCCCTCGCCATTTGAGCCATGGCCTGCAGAGGCTGGGCTATGGATCTGAGGGCAGTGAACTGTCTGGCCGTCTGAACCAGCACCCCGAGGGACTGCTGCACAGCCTTGAAGAATGTACCAGCAGATTGAGCGAGAGCATACAGCGATAGGCTCTGAGAGGGGAATCTGGTTGCCGTGAACTGTCTAGCGGTCTGAGACAGGAGCTGTATCGGCTGGGAAAGGGTCCTAGTGGCGGTAAAGGTTCTCACCGTCTGGGTCATGGCTTGCAGAGGCTGTGAGAGGGCCCGGGTGGCAGTCCAATGTCTGGCGGTCTGAGTCAGCACGCCAATGGACTCCTGAAGCGTCCTGAAGAAGGAGCCCGTGGGCTGAGCGAGGGCCTGCAGCGTCACCGCCTGGGAGGGCAGCCTCATTGCAGTGAATCCTCGGACGGCCTGAGTCAGAGCCTGCAGAGGCTGGACTATGGATCTGATAGCCGTGAACTGTCTTGCGGTCTGAGCCAAGACGCTTATCGACTGCTGAACCGTCTTGAAGAAAGTCCCAGCAGACTGAGCGAGAGCATACAGCGAGACTCTCTGAGAGGAGAACCTGATGGCCGTCCACTCCCGGGCCGTCTGAGTCAGAAGCTGCAGGGGCTGAGACAGGGATCTTGTAGCGGTCATCTGCCTCGCAGCCTGTGCGAGGACTCCGAGGGACTGCTGGGCAGTCTTGAAGAATGTACCTGCGGACTGGGTGAGAGCCTGCAGAGTCATCGCCTGGGAGGGCAGTCTGAAAGCAGTCACCTGTCTGGCGGTCTCGGCGAGGAGGCTGAGAGGTTGAGAGAGAGCCCTAGTGGCAGTATATGTTCTAATGGCCTGAGTCATAGCCTGAAGTTGCTGTGAGAGGACACGGGTAGCAGTCCACTGTCTTGCCGTCTGAACCAGCACGTTGAGAGACTGCTGGAGGGCTCTGTAGAAGGTTCCCGAGGACTGGGCGAGAGCCTGCAGAGTCACCGTCTGAGAGGGCAGCCTCATAGCCGTGAATCCTCGGATTGCTTGAGCCAGGACTTGCAGAGGTTGATCTATGGATCGGATGGCGGTCATCTGCTTCATTGCCTGAGCAAGGACTCCAAGGGATTGCTGGACTGATTTGAGGTAAGTGCCTGCGGACTGGGCGAGAGCATAGATTGACAGGCTCTGAGAGGAAGCCCTGATGGCAGTCCACTCCCTCGCCGTCTGAGCCAAGACCTGTAGAGGCTGGGCTATAGATCTGAGGGCCGTAAACTGTCTTACAGCCTGGCTCAGGACTCCGAGGGACTGCTGCACAGCCTTGAAGAATGTGCCTGTAGACTGGGTGAGAGCCTGCAAGGTTAATACTTGGGTGGGGAGCCTGGCAGCGGTTATCCGTCTGGCCGCATTTACGAGTATGTCAATGGGCTGAGAGATTGTCTTGGACGTCGTCGAGATTCTTGCCGTGTGGGTCATGATCTCCATGATCTGAGACACGGATTTGGTCGCCGTCCAGGTTCTCATCGCTTGGGCGAGTACTCCAATGGTTTGCTGAGCTGTTTTGTAGTAGGTTCCCACGGACTGGATGAGCGTTTGGATGGAGAGGGCTTGGTTGGTTAGTCGGGTGGCAGTCCAACCCCTCACAGTCTGAGTGAAGAGCTTCAATGGCTGGGATAGGGTTCGCGTGGCCGTCAAACGGCTAATCGTCTGACTAAAGATCCCCAGGGACTGCTGGACCGACTTGAGGAAGGTGCCAGACGACTGGACCAACGCATGGAGAGATAGGCTCTGAGAGGGAAGTCGGGTTGTCGTGAACTGTCTGGAGGCTTTAGTTAGGAGTTGTACTGGCTGCGAGATGCTCTGCGTGGCTGTCCAGGTTCTCAGAGTCTGGGTCAGGGCCTGCAGAGGCTGGGCTACGGATCTGGCGGCGGTCCACTGCCTCACCGCCTGAGAGAGAACCTCAAGAGACTGCTGAGCCGACTTTATGAAGGTCACAGCTGACTGGGTCAACGTCTGCAGAGTTAGGAGCTGTGTGGGAAGCCTGACGGCGGTCCATTGCTTGGCTGCCTGTGCGAGGACTCCGAGGGACTGCTGCACCGCCGCGATGTATCTGTCGGAGGACTCGGCCAGCGCCTTCAGCAAGAGGTTCTGAGAGGGGAGCCGGACGGCGGTCCACTGCTTGGCTACGTTGGCCAGAATTCCCAATGACTGTTGGGCCGATTTCAGGAAGGTCCCCGAAGACTGGGCCAGAGTGTACAGGGAGAGGGTCTGAGAGGGGAACCTAGTGGCGGTCCATCCTCTCGCTGTCTGTGTGAAGATGTTGAGAGGCTGAGAGGCCAGTCTAGTAGCCGTCCACTGCCTCGTGATCTGGGCAATGACGCCCAGGGACTGCTGAACCGTCTTGAGGAAGGTACCAGAAGACTGAACAAGCGTGTGCAGCGTCACCGTCTGGGAGGGCAGCCTCGTCACAGTGAAGCCTCGAACAGTCTGAGTCAGGAGGCTTAGGGGCTGGGATAAAGACCTTGTGGCCGTCCACTGCCTCACCGTCTGCGTGAGCACTCCAAGAGACTGCTGAACAGATTTCAGGAATGTTCCGGACGACTGGGCCAGCGCCTGTAACGAGAGTCTCTGGGAGGAGAGTCTGGTGGACGTGAACTGTCTAGCGGCCTGAGCCAGGAGCTGTATCGGCTGGGAGATGGTTCTGGTTGCAGTCCAGGTTTTGGAGGTTTGAGTCAGAACCTGAAGTGGCTGTGAGAGAGCTCTGGTAGCTGTCCACTGTTTGACAGCCTGAGCGAGGACTCCGAGGGACTGCTGGACTGACTTGAGGAAGATACCAGAAGACTGAGTAAACGTTCTCAACGTTAGAGTCTGAGAGGGCATCCTCGATGCCGTCCAGCCTCTGATCGTCTGAGTCAGCACCTGCAAGGGTTGAGAAAGGATCCGGGTGGCAGTCCACTCCCTCGTTGTCTGGGTTAGGAGGATGAGAGGTTGTTGTATCGTTCTCGTGGTTGTCAAGGTTCTGAAAGCCTGAGCTAGGACTTGGAGAGGCTGGTCTATGGTTCTTGAAACCGTCCAGGTCCTAATGACTTGAGATAGTACTTCCAGCGACTGCTGCACCGACTTGACGAAGGTGCTGGTGGACTGGGCCAGGGCAGACAGCGAGAGGGGTTGAGAGAGGAGCCGGGTGGCAGTCCACCCTCTCGCTGTCTGGGCTAGAACGGTGACAGGCTGAGAAGTCAGCCTGGAAACCGTCCACTGCCTCGTGATCTGGGCAACGACGCCCAGGGATTGCTGCACCGTCTTGAGGAAGGTACCAGACGACTGAGCCACCGCCTGCAGAGATATCATCTTAGAGGGAAGTCTGGTAGAGGTCCACCGCCTTGTGGTCTGCGTAAGGATCTGGATGGACTGGGATAGGGCTCTGGTGGCCGTCCCCTGTCTTGTGGCTTGGGCTAGGATGCCGAGGGACTGCTGAACCGCCTTGAGGAATGTCCTAGACGACTGGGCTAGGGCGTTTAGTGAGAGGCTCTGGGAAGGAAGACGGGTGGCAGTCCACTGCCTTGTAGCCTGGGCGAGGAGGCTGAGAGGCTGGCTTATGGCTCTGGTGGAGGTCCACCGCCTGATCGTCTGGGCGAAGAGCTGGAGAGGCTGAGATAGAGCCCTCTTAGCGGTCAAAGTCCTCATGGTCTGAGTCAGCGCCTGCAACGCCTGGGAAACATCCCTAACGACCGGCCATTGTCTGGCGGCGTGGGCAAGGATGCCGAGGGACTGCTGGATCGATTTTACGAATGTGGTTGTGGATTGGGTCAGCGTCTGTATTGTCAGCGTCTGGGACTGTAACCTCGTGGAGGTCCACTGCCTTGAGGTCTGCGTAAGGATCTGGATGGACTGAGAGAGGGTCTTGGTGGCCGTCCACTGTCTTGTCGCCTGTCCTATGACCTGCAGGGGTTGGGCTATGGATCTTGAAACCGTCAAGAGCCTCGCAGCATTTGATAGGACTTCCAGCGACTGCTGCACTGACTTGATGAAGGTGTTTGTGGACTGGGCTATGGCAGACAGCGAGAGGGTTTGAGATGTAAGCTTTATGGAGGTCCAGCCCCTGCTCGTCTGCGTGAACAGCCCCAAAGTTTGGGAGAAGGTTCTGGTGGCCGTCCATTGTCTTGCGACCTGGGCCAGGATCCCGATGGATTGCTGCACTGTCTCCATGAAGGTACTGGACGACTGGGCTAGTGCAAATAGTGAAAGGCTCTGAGATGGGAACCTAGTGGAGGTCCACTGCCTTGTGGTCTGCGTAAGGATTTGGATGGACTGGGAGAGGTCCCTGGTGGCTGTCCATGTTTTCAAGGTCTGGGTTATGACCTGCAGAGGTTGAGAGATCAACCGGCTGGTGGTCAATTGTCTGGCGGCCTGGGTGAGGATGCCTAGAGACTGCTGGACTGTTTTGACGAAGGTTCCAGACGACTGGGCTAACGTCTGCAGAGATACGATCTGAGAGGGGAATCTGATGGAGGTCCATCCCCTCGTCGTCTTGGCCAAGAGGTTGATGGGCTGGTCTAGGCTTCTTTTTGCCGTCAAGATCCTTATGGTCTGTGTCGTGGCCTGCAGGGGCTGGGATATTGCCCTGGTCAATGTCCACTGTCGAACAGCCTTGGCTAGGATCCCGAGGGATTGCTGTACAGTCCTTAGGAAGGTTTCAGACGACTGGGCTAGAGCTGAGAGAGAGAGGGTCTGAGAGGGGAGCCGGACGGCGGTCCACTGCCTACTTGTCTCTGTCAGGATTTCTATAGGCTGGGAGAAGACTCTCTTGGCGGTCAACTGCCGGGCTACCTGAGCCAGCGCCTGCAACGTCTGGGAGGCCGCCCTCTTCGCTGGCCACTGTCTGGTGGTCTGGTCCAAGATCTTGAGTAACTGCTGAACTGATTTTACGAAGGTGGGTGTGGACTGGGCCAGAGTTGAAAGCGAGAGGGTCTGAGAGGGGAGCCGGACGGCTGTCCAGCCTCTCGCTGCCTGGGAAAAAATCTGCAGGGTTTGAGATGGCAACCTGGTCGCGTTCAACTGTTTAGAGGCCCGGGCGAGTAGTTGCAGTGGTTGAATTGCCGACCTCTCTGCTGTCAAGAACTGAAATATTTGGGTCAGGACTTGGAGTGGTTGAGAGGGGAGCCTTACCGATGTGAAGGCTCTTACAGCCTGTGTCTGAATATTGAGCAGTTGGGAGGGAAACCTGACCGCAGTCCAAGCTCTAATCGCCTCAGTGAGTACCCCGAGGGTCTGCCCCACTGTCCTGAAAGACGTCCCATTCGACTGGGCGACCGAGTAGAGGGAGATGGGTTGAGAGGGGGTTCGGAAGGCGGTCAGAGATCTAATCATCGAGGCGATGACCTCCAGGGGTTGAGAGACGGCTCTGACGTTTGTCCACTGTCTTGACGCAGTTGCGTAGATGTTGAGATCTTGCAGGGACGTCCTAGGATGCGTCAAAAGGGGCTGCGCGTTGATTTCCACAGTCTCGTTCGTGTTCCTCTGGTAGGTATAGTTCCATACATGAAGCAGGGTGGTATCTATCTCCCAAGTGCTCTGTGTTGTGTCTGAAGTCTCCGTTCCATCCTTGAACCTGATGGTGAACGTAGATGAATCGAGGTATGAGCTCACAGATACGTTGTTCCAGCCAGGGGATAGGTCGGTTAGCACGTTGTTCCACGCTGAGTTATACCAGACGTCGACGCCGATGTTCTCCGATCCCATGGTTCCGCCGTATATGCAGAGGTACTCGTTCGGCTGGCTGTAATCGACTCCAGTCCACTGGACCTCGAGATCTAGATTATAGTTGTTTGCATAGGTAACATTGAGATACGCTCTACGGATATAGATGGATGTACCACCTTTTCCCTTGAAAAAGAGGTTGATACGGCAGTGTGTAATATCGTCCAGTGTTGAAAGCCAGCTACTGAAGTCAAAATTATACCAGGAATAGCTCGTGCCATTTGGATCGAGGACTGCGACGGGGGGATTGGTACCTTCAATGTATACCCTTGCGAATTCAGTAGCGTCCTGTACGGACTCGTAAGCCTCAAGATATAGATATGCGCTATCGACGGTGCCGCTCCCAGACGGGGCTGAAAAGTTAAACCAGTATATCTCTTCTTTATCACCGTTGTGATAAATGTAATTTGCAGTGCTGTTGTCAAGATACGGTGAGGAGCCAGAAGTCGACCATTGTGTAACAGTTGCGCTAAACGAATCAACGTATAATTTCTCATAAGTTTCTTCAGTCAACGTATCGAACTCGCTATCTGGCCCGTACTTCTGAGCCGTGAAGTTGGTGGAATAACCAATGCCTGGACGCGAGTCTACAACGCTCGTATTGTTATCGACGGCATCCTCGATGTCCGTAATAATATCACCAAAAACACTAGGGAAAAATATGGGGGCAGAGATAAATTGAGCCAAAATAATGGCCAGCAGAAGAATGGAGACCTTACGTCTCAAGGCTCCCGCCCCCAAGCGTGAATGCGCTCCACCGGACAGAAACCAGAGAGGGATATAGGCTTCAGATGGATCCTAGTGAAACTCATCCAAAAAACAGAAAACCTAGAGAGGAGTAGGACTGGATCTACAGATCCCACTGTCACATGGAACGGTGTGGATGCCACCGCCTAACCCCTCTCTCGACAAAATGTGAAAGAGAAATCTAGAAAAGGACTCTGAAGCCGAAAGATGGAAAACGGACCAGTTACTCAATGATGGTTTTTCCAACCATAATGCCCCACTCGACCCCTCCCTGACCAATAACACCTCTATACGTCCATGACAAAGATGTCAAGTCGGCTCAATCTCGTGACAATCAATTTCAAATCGAAGGTTCATAAGATGCCTAGCATTAATAAATCCGATATGGTTTCAACTTATAATAAGAGTTAAATGTTAAAAATACCATAATTAAACTATGTATGTAGGGAGCGCCCCACTGACACAAAAAGATAACAATGTTAAAAGAAATTTACTGTTATGGGGGTTTTAAAACCCGCAGGGGACGATGAGCCTGAACTCCCAACCCCTTTAAGCCTCAAGTCTCACGTGGCCTCTGTGGAACCCTCATAAACAAATCCACTAATGCTTCAGGGAGATTCCATTCTCCTCATAGCCGAGGCGACATGGCCAGCGAATATCTCGAGTAACCTCTGGTCATCAAAAGTAAAGGCTCCCAGCTGAGGGCTCTCCAAGTTTATTACGGCTTGGATGTGATCGTTAATCTTGACGGGGACAGTCAATTCGGACAGCGTCTTGGACCTGGCCTGGAAGTAGTCGGGGTCCTCCCTCACATCCTGTAGGAGGATTGATCGCCCCGTCCGAGCGGCCCTAGTGATGATCCCGGGTTCATCGAAGGGCACAACCGTTCTTATGGGGGTACCAGGGCCTCTCCTTTCGATCAGTTCCAACACACGATCACTGGCAATGATGAACTCTATGTCTTCGACCTTGAATATCATCTCAATGGCGTCCAGGGTCGTCTCTGCGATCTCATCGACGTCCGAAGCCAGAGCCAGATTTATGGCGTGACTATGCAGAGCCTCGAGCCTCTCTCTGTACCTGAGGCGTTCGGTTATATCCCGGATGAACACGATGTCGGCGGGCTTGTCATTGTAATAGAAGAGGTTGGCGTTGGCTTCGACCCGGATCTTTCCTCCGTCCTTCCTTATGAGGTTGACCTCATAGAGGCGGGGGACATCGAGGCCCTTCATTCTGTCCAAGTATCTTTTTCTTGCGAGCTCCTGGTCTTCCGCAGCCACGTATTGAATAAAATCCGAGCCGAACAACTCTTCGGGAGTGTAGCCGACGAGTTCTAGAGAGGCCTTATTAGCGAACTGGACCTTGCCGTCCTGAACGATTATCGTACCCTCGTTGGTGTTCTCCACAACGGCGGAGTATTTCTCCTGGGACTCTTTCAGACTCCTCTCGGCTTCTATCCTCTCGATGGCACTGCCAAGTCTTCGTGCCACGGCTTCCATGAGGTATGACTCCTCGGGAAGGAAAGGCCCTCTGGGACCAATAGGTGCGTCCTCGGAAACGAAAACCTCCAGAACCCCCACTTTTTCGTCTCCTACTTCTATCTCCACTTCCTGTTTGAGGCCATGTTCTTGAAAGCCCGGAGACTCGTAGGTACGATCGTGTACAACCATTCTAGCGCTAGTGAAGTCGGGAAACTGCCAAGCAGGGGGTATGCAGGAGACGACTCCATTGAATATCATCTCCTCGTCTAGGCCGGCGTCGGCCACCAGCTGGGAGAGCTTGTAGAGGCAGTCAAGCTCCTTGACACGCTCTCTGAGGGCGATTTCTGTGAGCTTACGCTCGGAGATGTCCTCCATGGAGAGGGTAACCCCCTTGCTGCCGTCCTCGAACGTTGCCGGGAACAGCTTGATGTTGAAGTATCTGTCAACTCCATCATCGGCGTAGTGGAGCTCGAAGGTCGAGTAGTCGCCGTCCATAGCCTTGTGGATCCTCTCGAAGAGGTCCGTCTCTTTGAGGAAAGGATGGCGTATCTCGGTGACTAGTTTCCCGATGACATCCTCTCTCTCCAAGCCCGCAAGGTTGAGCAGGTTGTCGTTCATCTGCGTGACCACGAGACGTTCGTTCACCAGAACTATATAGTCCGATGTGACGTTCAACATCGCCGACATAGGAATCCTCTGGGAGAGGTAGAACAGCTTGGCGGGGCCCAGCTGCTTCATCTCCACCTGCCCCGAGATGAGGAGGACGTCGAGGTATTTTGCCACGGAGTTACGGTTGATCTTGATCTCCGTGGACATCTCCGTGATGGTCATCCCTCTGGGGTTGGACCTCAGAAACTCCTTTACTCTGACCAGTTCTTCCGAGTACAGACTCAATTTGTTTCATACCGAGGCTTCGTGTTGATATTAGTTTTATTATGGTTGATCTTGGAAGGAGAGAACCGTCTTTCTTTACCAAATGTGAAAATCGAGGAACCGACCCGACTCCTCAGGAAGGAATCGGAGGAAAAGTCGCGGACTCCGGTGGCTTAGGCTTCTTGGTGAAGAACATGAAGACGATGGCCAGGGCCTGAAGGCTGGCGTGGCGCCTAACGTCTTCGCGAACAGGGCGAGGAGAGGGGTCCTAGCCATCCCGTAGCTCAGCCTGGCGAAAAATCCAATTAGAACGAGGGCGATGAACGTCGACCTCAGACCTGTTTCCGGTGACACGCTCATCAACCCTTCTCCCTTTAAAGGATACAACTCGGAATAAATAGGACCTTCGAGTTCAGCCTCTTAAACGTCGCTATGATGTATCTTATGGGCCTGAACTAATATTCAAAACAACTTCATTGATTTGCCAGACGAATAGATGATTTGAGAGACCCCAGAAAATCTTTCTATTTTTTATTTTTCTCTTCGCCGACATAGATCGTCACTCCACCGGTGGAGAAGTTGAGCTTCCGGTTACACTTGGGGCATTTCCCATCGTATTTCTTGATAATGTCTTGGGGAGACTTGAGAATATCTCCCTCGTAGAGTACGTTGTTACACTCCGAACACGTCACCTTCTGTGGCAAGGACACATCCCCGAATATCTGCGAATAGCTCAAATTAAAGCGTTATCAAAATCTCCACAACGAAAAGATAGTGAAAAGCAATATATCTTACTCGGCACTACATAACATCCCTGAGGAGGCAGAAAGAGATCTCATCCATCGGCAGGAGGGTCAAGAGATTCCTCGACGACCTATCGAGGGGCGGGCTGCGCGCTCCCAAGTCGTTAAAAACCCTGATATTGGTGGCCTTCGTTATATTCTCCTTGTATATCGCCGGAGGAGGGATCTACAATCTGCTCGACAACCCCGCATCCATAGTGCCGGGACCCGGGGGAACCTGGCTCGCCATCCACCCCTACGCTGGGGAGCAGACCCTCAACGAGAGCATCGTGGCCATGTTCCTCAACGGATGCATGTTCGGGGGACTCCTCATCGCCTACAAGAGCGGCAGGGAGACGAGGGACTCGAAGAAGGCAAACTACATGTTGATCATAGGCCTCGCGATGGTCCTGCTGGGGCTGGCTGGCAGCTACTACCTCGTCAATCTCAAGAGGACCGTGGGACGGTAGGCAAAAGGATTTAGAGGCCGGGACGCCATTTATCCTCGGTGAATTCATGAAAAAGATAGGGTTCATAGGGCTGGGTCTCATGGGCAGCGGGATGTCCATGAACCTCGTGAAAGCCGGGTTCCCCGTCACGGTCTGGAACAGGACCGCCTCCAAGATGGAGCCCCTCCTCGAAGCGGGAGCGAAGGGCGCGGGATCCCCAAAGGAGGTAGCTGAGAACTCCGACATCGTCGTCTCCATCGTCACCGACTCCCAGGACGTGGAGGAGGTGATCCTCGGCCCTGAGGGGGCGATCCACGGAGCGAGGCCGGGGGCCGTGGTCATCGACATGAGCACCATCTCCCCTTCGGTCACTAGGCGGATAGCCGAGGAGCTCGGCGAGAAGGGTGTGGGGATGTTAGACGCCCCAGTGAGCGGCGGGGCCATCGGCGCCCGCGATGGGACATTGAGTATCATGGTGGGGGGAGAGGACGAGACCTTCCAAGAGTGCCTGCCGATCTTCGAGGCCATGGGGAAGACCGTCACCCACGTCGGTGGCAACGGGATGGGGCAAACCGTGAAGCTCGTCAACCAGATCCTCGTTGGGACGACGATGTTGGGGGTGGCCGAGGCCCTTATGTTTGCCAAGAAGTCCGGGGTGGACCTCGAGAAGTGCCATGCGGCCGTCTCGGGCGGGGCAGCCGGTAGCTGGCAGCTCACGAACAACGGGGCAAGGCTGCTGAAGGGCGACCACGAGCCGGGCTTCAAGGTGAAGGACTACTTGAAGGATCTCCGGCTTATCATGGAGGCAGCGGCGGATGCGAAGATGCCTCTGGTCGGGACATCCGTGGTCCACCAGATGTTTCGGAGCTTGGAGGCAGAGGGCCTAACTCAGAAGGGCACACAAGCAGTCATACTGGCGGTTGAGAACCTCGCCGGGGAAAAGCTCGTCTGAGAGCCATCTCTCCCCCATTCACATTGCTGCCTCGAAGCGAGATAGCTAGAATGGGGCATTAATAGTTGATTTTTTAAGGAAGTGGTGGAGAGGGTGCGAGGTCGAGGAACATGGGGGTTTCGTAAGGTGGTTAGCCCCCTCTCCACTGGAACCATGGCTCCGGCCTTATAAAGCGTTTATCGCCCAGAGATTCCTACCTCCGACCTACACTTTCGATGAGGAACAACGGAAACGACCCTAAGTCCCAACCCGCGATACGGAGGAAGAGTATCGATTACTCATTGCCCTATTCCACCCTGCGCGGATAGATCAAGCACATTCCAAGAGTGAAATTATATATTGAGGGTACGAGGCTACCGATCTCGGTGAGACCTTTGGAACCCAAGCGCGCATTGGTCCGCGAACCAGGGGACGGATACCCCGGCTGCATCTCGTCCCACCCGCTGCACCACACCGTCGACACGGCGAGGGCTCGGATGCAGCATGCGAAGTACTGCGAGACGTTGTCCGAGCTCGGACTAGAGGTCATCCATGTCCCAAGGGACGATGTACATCCTGACTCGTGCTTCGTCGAGGACAACGCCGTCGTCCACGGAGGCCGAGCCCTCATCTGCCGTATGGCCAGGGAGAGCAGGAGGGGTGAGCAACCCGGGGTGGAGGCCGTCCTCAGGGATTACATGCCCGTGAAAAGGGCCGCGGCGCCCGCCACCGTCGAGGGAGGAGACGTGGTGCACCTCCCCGACCGCCTCATCAGCGGGGTCACCCAGAGGACGAATGTGGAAGGGGTCGCCCAGATGAGGGGCTGGCTCCGGATCAGGGTTGATACCGTCATCGACCCCGGCATCGTCCACCTCAAGAGCTACCTCACAAGCCTAGGGAAGGGGAGGGTCATCGTGACGAGGAAATACGCAGATCACCCAGCCCTCGAGGGACTTGAGACCCTGATCGTCCCCGAGGAAGATGAGTACGCCGCGGACACGTTGACCGTGGGCGACACCGTGATCATCCCCGAAGGGAACATTCGAACACGGAACATGCTGAGGAAGACGGGATACGAGGTGATAGCATTAGATGTCAGCGAGTTCGAGAAATGCGAGGGCGCCCTGACCTGCCTATCCATCCTATTTTAATTAGGAGGATTTAGGCCATCCCCTCATTTCGGCTGCGGGGCGTCTACTGTTTTCATCTGCTTCCTGGCATCCGTGAACTCTAGGAAAGCTTCGATTATCTTCAGGGTGACAGTTGCGACTGTGACCCAGATGAACACCCGGAAGTCGAGGGTCATAGTGTTCAGGGTGCCCTGGACCTCCATGGTTATGGTGGTTAGACCGAGGTTCGCCAACTCATCGAGCCGCCCGAGGCTCACGGTGACTACCGTGAAGAAGAGCGTCACGCCGCTCATGGCGATCGAGGCCAGCAGGTAGAGGACGGAGGAGGGCTCGACGAAGCCCTTCACCAGGGTCAATACTGTGATGACGCCGCCGATCATGGCAATCTCGCTCGTGAACTGGACTATGTCGATCCCAAACTCGGCGACCATGTCGACGTACTCTGGGGGGATCAGGCTCGGAGCGTAGAGAGGCAGCACCGTGAATATGATGAGGGTGATCGCTGCAGAGATGATTGCGCTCGTTCTCCTGCTCAT
>Ga0209978_10000247_pt1 | contig 18705 bp, 17 predicted proteins | sample BentaG_FD_182805 | JGI IMG/M metagenome (GOLD analysis project Ga0209978, IMG submission 182805) | Deep subsurface microbial communities from South Atlantic Ocean to uncover new lineages of life (NeLLi) - Benguela_00093 metaG (SPAdes)... | ecosystem: Environmental > Aquatic > Marine > Oceanic >... | reverse complement strand
TGTTACACGCCTTATTGGTGAACAAATCGCAAAAATTGGTGAAGGAGTGAAAAAGTGGCAGGAAGAAAAGGGTGAAATCGAAACTAAGATTGCTAGTATTGAAAACTTCCAGAAACTAATTTTAGACCAACCAGACGATGTAATCCTCAAATTCATCAGGGACATCAGACGGCAACTCAAAGAGCAACGCAGCTAGACATCACTGAGTAGATGAGGCGCACGCATCATCTCTTTCTTTCTGATCAGAGAGAAAAATCATGAACACAGTATTATAATATAATATATATAAAGCACACACACAGAGAACGACACTCAGGCAAATACTATGGAGAGATCATGGAGCAGAGTTTCAGGCTTTTGTGGGGAGCCTTGGAGGCTCAGGCATGCTGGAACTCGGTCACAGGTCTCATTCACTGATGGAGAACCCAGGGAGGCTCTCAGGCTTAAAGGCTCTTCGTGGATTCTCAATCGTTCGCGCGCGCTCTCTTTATTCTGTAGACTGTTTTCTTCTGTAGATTATAACTGCTAGTAGTGTCGCTATCATGAATAGAGGTAGAATGAGGAATGATGGAAACTCAGGTATCATTCCGCGAGGGCTTTTAATGAGCCAGAGTTCACCTGCATCTCCCCCTAGGCGCGCGCTTTACTGAAATAACATTAAACGATGGGAAACTGTAACAAAACAGTAACAATCACCTTTTTTTCTAAATCGTGGATTTTCAATCGGTAACCATGTTGAAAGGTTACCACAACCTATGGAAGAGTAACAGAAAAAAAACGTGAACTAAATCTCTTCAATTTAGGCTTTATTTCTGAGCCGATGTTGAGAAAACCTGAGTTCTTGAGGAATATTGGTTTTACACGGTTGCGCAACCGTGAGCTACTCCATAAAACTTTCAAATCCACGAATCACCCAGTTCAGAACTGATGAGTGAAAAACCATTAAAAACAGTGAGCTACGCAAGAAATACTACTCAAAAAACAAACAAATATCCCTATGGATTCCTGCACAATTACATGAGTGGTTCAAGGAATACCTAGAACGTGTCAGTTACGGTTCCATGCAGGCTGCTGGTCGGATTCGAACCGGCGACCAGTGGTGATATCTCCCGTAAACCCGCTTAACATTGATATAACATTGTTTCGCTTGTTTGTTTTCGCCATATTTTCACGCTCCTGTTATTGCTTTTATTATTCTCGCCATTAAAGTAGGTTTCTTTGGTTTCTGAGGTTCTATGTACAGTTGAGGTTTCGTTAGGCTTTGGAATAAGGGCACTTTTTCCAAGGTGATTTTTGAACCGTATTGGTGAAGAAATTCGCCAGTCCTCAAATCTCTAGCCTTGTTCAAGTATTCTTTTGGAAGCCATGCTTTCGCCTTGCGTCTGTTGTTGTCGCCTTCAGTTTTGCCGAAATATTTCAAGCCGCTTATCTCAACAAGGTTGCTGTCCACGGAAGCAAGTCTTTGGGTCAAGGCGATGTAGCTTAATCCGAAGTTTCGGCCTTGAGTGACGAATCTCGAAATCTCTTGAAAACTGTAGCCTCTTAGTGCTGAGTTGGGTATCAAGTTCTGGCATTCTTCTAAGACGTAACAAGCCCTTATTTGCACTCCTTGCTCATCTAAAATGACTGCTTCTTGGAAGTCGTTTTGCATCATCCCTGAAACAAACTCCCTCATTTGAGCAGTCGTTAGCCGTGAACAGTCGTAAATGCAATTCCAGACATTCGGTAAATCCCAAATTGAAAACAATCCATAACTGCTAGCCCTCGCTGATGCAACTTTTAGATAGTATGGAACACTTGAACGCTTCAACCATTGTCTCGAAGAATCAATGACTTTAATTTGTACATCATTTCTCAATAGTTGGTCAACCAATAGAATTCCTAAGTTGGTCTTTCCACTTTTACGCCCACCAGCGATGAAACCGCATTCGTCCACAATTGTTTCAAGTGTGTTTGGTTTCTGCATTCCATTCACTTTTTCACACTTCTTTGGGTTTGTCAACAAAGACTATGCAATTCGAGCCTAATAAACGCTTCGATTTAGGCTTATTTTGTGATTCTAAGCCTATTTCTGCCTATTTTGCACATAAGGCGACTTTTCTGAATTGTATTTTCCCATAAGACTTAAATTTAAGAGATGTCATAGAAAATGTGTGGGAAGGCAAGAGATGATTTTGAACTTCACGGTTCATGTTCAGTCCCACTCTTGCCAATAACCCCACCATTATTTTAATCTGATAATTCACTTAATTTCATTTTGAAACCATAGTGGGCGCAAAATCTGATATGTCTATATTTTTTAGGAAAAATTTAGAGGCTAGGGGGGGTTAGTTTTTAGTGTCTTCTATAAGTGAATTTTCGTCCTATCCTGATAATACTTGTCTCTTTCCCATAAATACAAGACTCCACCTAACAGCATCGCACATAGACCTATTGCCACAACAACCGCAACAACTGTGGTCAAAAAGGAATCTACACGCTGTCCGAATGCGTAGGCGTAAATAGCCATAATTATGATGGCTGACCCACCCAAAACTAAAGCAATAGGAAATGTCCGTGGATTAATATCAACCATGATATTTCTTCTACCTTTTGGCTACTTATTCTTTCTTTTATGCTTTCCGATTTTCTTACATTTAGAAACTTGAAGTTTACATAGAAGTTTGCTCTTCATTCAATTTATGCAGAAAGAGGGCAAATTTTATATTAAGAATAAAACTATTGGTATGGCAGGGGTTTAGGAGAATTGGTTAACAAACCATATCAGAAGAGATATTTGAGAAACACAAACTCGAATGAGGTACATGATACGAACAATGAGCAAAAAGCGTGTCAACTTAGTGCGATACTCGATGAACATGCAGAATGGTATTACACCAAAGCAGATGCAATGGCTTCTACTAAAGATGCAAACCTATGCAATAAAGGGTGCATTAGCTAAACTCTCTTTTTTATCCTAGCAGTTTCTTTTGGTTCTGCACAAAAGTTTTACGCATTTCTCACATTTAGAACTTTAAGCCTACATAAAAGTTTGCCTTATAGAAGAATCATAAGACACCTTTTGCTACTAAAATGGTGATTATAGTTAAGATAGTCCCTATTATGAAGATAATGATTTTATCATGGAGTGTCCATTGTCGTTTCATCCATCGGAAAATCTTTCGTAACTTACTCGTAGGCAAGTGTCTTGCAACAGGAACTGGGAACTCCCTTGGGTTTCGTTCATTTCTAGGGTCGTTTCTATCATTTTCTAATGGAGAAGTTATTTCTTTTCCTTCAACAATAATCCTTACAGTTGTTGATTTAATGTCGCCTTTCTCCGTTAGATATATTATATCCGAATCACGATATTCTTCAAAAATGTTTAGAGTGCAATTTATTCTGACTTCAACTGGAGTTTCATCATAATCATGCTTGGCAAGTCTAATTCTTTTGTCGCTAAGAACTTCTTCTTCTATGGCAGTTCCTTTTCCCCTAATATATTCCCTTTTAATGTTGCTCCATTTTCCCCCCTCTTTTAAGTGAAACTCTGTCCAGTCGGAAATCACTAAAATGTAATATTGAATAGGAATGGATTTGAATATTTGAGCCAATGAATTTGTCTCCAATTATGTTTTAAGTAATATTTGCTTTTAAAAGATATATTACTGCCTTGTAGCTAGAAAAGCTAATGGTTATAAAAAAAGGGAAAATAGTTAGATTGTTGGTCTTCTTAAGTATTATGAAAAAACACACCACACACACACCCCTACGAGTGTATACCCCCATCTATGAAATTTACTCTAGTTATCTATTAGTTTACCATTAATTAGTTATCTATGTTGAAGAGTACACACTACTTTTTTAACTCAACATAGGTGACGGAGTTAGCCGTCTTATCGTGTTTTGTATGGTATTGTCTTAGTCTTGTTAGGCATGTGGGTGGTGGGTCAAAAATTTGTCCCTTGGGTCTCTTCTAGGCTTATTCAATTGGGGACTTCCCTGTGGCACTTGTAAGGGAGACGGTAATGCTCCGTCATGCATAACCCTTAGGCTCACTTTTAGTATGTATGCAGTGATTAGGACAGTATTAATGTAATATTTGGTTTTGTTGTGTGGTGTATCTTGTGAAGGATTCTCAAGATAGCCTTTCGCTTCTAACAAATTTATCCAACCAGAAACTGTATGTCTATCGGTAATTTCTAGGGCTTCCATAACTCGTTGCTTCAAAAACCTTCTTGATTGGAAATACCGTTTCTCGCCAGTTCTATTGAATTCTCTTTTATTATAATATTTATCACTATCCATTATATTCTGGAGTAACTTTAATATCTTCTCAGTTTTAGATTTACTTCTCATCTCTATCTCTTCTGCAACTAAGAGTATAACAAAACCCTTATATATAAGACTTATCCCGATGTTATCTGCCAAATGGCGACATATATCTTTTAAAGATATGTCTAAAAGCGTACATATGCAGAAAAGTTGGCTGTTTAATGGAGAATGTTAGAGGTTTAGACACAGCCAAACTACCTATAACACTACTATTATCTATTGGACACCCAATATTTAAATCTTATGGTTCTTAGTAACAGGATAGATTACGAATCAAGTTATAAAATTGCACAAAAATTAATACTATGGATACATGCATAACCTCTAATGGGAACAAGATGGGAACCGAAAAAGAACTTTACAAAATAATAAAGGACTATCTGGAAGAAAGATTCAGACTGGATGGTTTAGGGGAATCCGACTATAGTTATTATCTTGCGATAACTTCTGAAGGTAAATTTCCAGAAAAGATTTTAAGCCATGTTCCCGAACATTATGAAATAATATTCTCTTTTCTGAAAAAGAAGAACTCACCAGACCTCACGGGCTTCGTCAAAAGAAGTTATTCCCCTGACTTCATTACTGTTGAAATCAAAAATGACACTATAACCTTAGAAGACGTTTATCAAGCAAAAAGATATGCAGGACTTTTTCGAGCAAAGTATGGCTTTCTAATATCAACAAAACCAATACCCACAATAATAAAAAGACTCAGCCAAAGAATTCCTATCCTTAACATAATGGGAACAAGCAATCAACTCAAACTCGCTCAGTTTGATGTAGAAAGAAATAGGATATATAGAAGAAACTGGTTTCCCGAATCGCCGTTTAGAAAGGAACCAACTTTTTGACCTAGTTGTGACTTCCCCACCATACAACTTTTTTCTATAGAATATAGGCATGTAATTTTTCAGTTCTGAGGACTTGACAAAAAACTAGGCTTACTTAAGCAGTTGCTTAAACTCTTGGGAAAGAAGAAGCTTAATCAATCGCTAAGGTCGTGAGCTGTAGCACACAAAAATCTATCGTATTAACATCCATACCACTAATACTTAAAGACTAAATGCGCCCCCCCATATGCCAAATAAAAAACTTTTTAACATCCCTTAACTACCCGTACCATGCTTAAGGGGGTACTTCTGGTCTATTTTTCAATGAAGCTTTGAAATGGTGGGGGAGTTTGGATGGTGTTTTTTCGTGTTATCCGCTGATATCGCCAGGCCTCTAATGTTATATCAACTGATTGTGTTGTTTCAAGCGACTCTCTTTCAGACCGAAAAGTTGACACAAAGGCTATTGAAATTGCACATAAGCCCTCAAAATCCATTAATCGATCAATAGGCTTTTAAGTATTTGAAAAACATTCCAAACGTAAATAATACGTAAGACTGAGGTCTGAATTTGCATGGAATTCTCATTTCTTTTTTGAAGAAATCGAGGAAACCAGTAGCTTATGTCTTATTGATTATGGGTTTTGTTACTTCTTTTCATTTCTCAACATTCTTCGTTAGTTGCTTGGGTAAGTTTCAATTTGACTCATATGTTGAAATATTTCAGATCAAAGTAAATCTTGTTGCTGGTTTTTTCTTTCCCCTTTTGGCAACAGTCATATTCTTGTATCTCTTGCTAGATTTAAGAGAATCTGCATCATACGTTGCATTTGCTACGTTTTCTCTATTGTTCATGACAATAATTGTATATTCGATTAGATCGGAAACAAACGAGATGGTCATGTTTGATCCTGAAACAATGCTATTCTTGTCAGTAACATCGCTGTTACTTGGAATGGTTGTTTTTTGGCGAAAGCGTCCAGTAACAGTTATCCCTAATACTAGATTTCTACGACGAATCTTGTTTTATCCTTCGGGGATAATGTGGTTATCTGCATTCATAGCTGAACTAATTATCCTTTTTAGATGGCACAACGAGAGAGGTCTAGTAGAACGAATAGATTATATGGTTCTTGGGGGAGCTGGTTTTAATGATGTTCTAGCCTTCTATGGATTGGTTACCGCGTTTTCGGCAATCTTGTTCTTTGTTCTCCTTAGCCTTATTTCAGCATTTTTTAGAAATCTCCTCATTAGAATGGCAAAAGTTGTAATCTATCGTGACATCAAATATCCAAGTAGTTGGATTGACAATGATTTCTCTTTGAGAATTGCTAATCTTTCTGGACGTTTGAGTGCTAGAATTGTAAATGCAGAACAACTAAGAACATTTATGACAGAGTCAATCAATCAGAAAAATTCTCATCTAGGATTAGTCGTCTTTTCCCAAGATGTGGTTCCGGAAACTATCCTTGAAGATTACTACTCTACAAATACTCTTAGAGAGTTCCTAGATTCAGGCGGAAGCGTTCTCTGGATTGGTGATATCCCTCTTTTTTATGCTGGACGTTATAACAGAGAATTTAGGGAACCATTTAGTTGGCATATTTGGAGGTCTGGTGCCCCTCTCCGTATCCTCGGGTTGACCCACGTCTATTCTAATCCAAAATCAACTGTTCATATTACCGATCTAGGGTATGAAATAGGGTTGCAACGAAAATGGAGCGGAATTAGACCAATAGTCAGGGACAAATTTATAAAACCACTTGCCTATAGCGAAAACCTTAACCTTAGAACATACACAGACTTTCCGCCATATAGAAGTTTATTAAGAAGATTTTGGAACTTTCTGCGAAGGATCAAATCAGTCGGAACCAAAGGAATCGAGTTTTACGGTCCGTCAGAAGAAACAGAAAAGAAAAAAGAAGAAACGATTCAAGAACGGCAGTTTCATAAAACCCATTTGAACGCTTGGATAAAAAACTTTAATCCAAAATATCCTTTTTCAGGGTTCTACCGAATTTGGGATTATAATCCACGCAATATCACCAATGACATGATAGAAGAGATTTGTGAAGTAGTTGAGATGATTAGGTCAAGACTTGCCGATCAGTTCTAGAAATTGGTTTGTAATAGGCTTCTCTCGCAGTTTGATACAGAAGCCATTGAAACTGCACATATCCCACCTTAAACTGAAAATTCTTTCGATCTAACATCCCTATCACATGTAATTGAAAAGCGAGGTCTACCCCCCATGACGGGCTCGATATGCGTGCATACCGTCATAACCTACCGAAAAATCTTCAAAATCCTGTTCTATTCCAATAGCTAAAGCGAGCCAGACAAGGCTTCAACTAGCTCGTCTCCACATCACAGTGTTCTCCTTGAAGGTTATTCCTTTAGTTTCGTCGCACAACTCTTTGACTGGGCATTTTCCACATTTTCTACCACTGCACAGTTTCGACCCGATTGTCCAAATTGGCTCATCAAGTTTCCAAGGAGAGGTGCCTAGTTTCTTGGCAGCATTTCTCCAAGCTTCTTCTATTAGACCTCTTAATGGAGGTTCGTGTACGCATCCTGTAAACTGTTCGCTTAGTAGTCTAACAACTCCGGTGTATATTGTGAATCTCGCTACTTGTTTATCAACTGGAATGTCAAGCTCGTTGAGGTTCTCAACTTTGAATAGTCCTTTTTCACCCATTGCTCTGATATAAAAATTTGAAAGCTTATTACCTCTTAAGTAAGGAAAATCCTCTAGGCGTTTTTTTATTTCAACAATTTCCAAAGGTTCTCTAGTTATGTTTCTCGGGTCACCATAATACTTGTCAATAAGCAGCTTGGATATTTTGATCCATGTTTTTGCAGCGTTTAAATAAAATCTAGCTCCCAAACCTTTGACAACGTTCTCAACAGTTCTCGGACTGATTTTCAAAATCTCCTTTGGAGTGAACCTTTCTGGATAAAGCTCGTAAGCACCTCTTGACTTCTTCCACAACTTTTCTGCATCAGTCATGTAATCTATGGAAATAACATAAGTTAAGAAGAGAGCATGTTCTCTGGTTCCCTCTTTCAAGTTTCTAGGCAGAACATATTCAGGCATCGAATAGTCTTCAAAGAAACCTTTACGATTGTAGAACTGATCAAACAACCTCTCAGCAATCTGAAACGCCTTCAAGTCATCAACAGCAAACTCAACCTCAAATTTTCTCCTCATTTCCAGACAACCAACAATAGTGTCTGCTTTTCATACTCATAAAATTGCGCGTGCAAAAGGCTTGCATGCATGATATCTGAGTTTAGAACATATAAGTTTCCTCTGATACATTTCGTGAGTGTAAAGGAAAGGCTAGATCAAACGAATGGGAGGCTCTGTCAACGAAAAGAATGGAAACGTTCCTGTTGAAAGTTCTTAGTTGTCCGAGCAACGTAACTTTTTTAAACAAAATTCTGGAAGAAAAACTTGCGCTCCAAGATTTTGCGACATTTTCTTTAGAGTTTCCACTTTATCAAGAAGAGAACTATGGTTTTGTTGATGTTTTCGGGGTTGGCAAGATCAAAGAGAGTTCAAAATACGTCTTTATCGAGGCAAAAAGTAAATTTTCTGGAGCAAAAAGAGAAGCAACCGAAGATTTGAAAATTTACTCCTATTTCTACTCGAAGTTTGGACTTTTTTCCGATGCTATGACAAGATTGTATCACCAAATAGTGTTCAACGCAAATAATCACGTCTTTAATCCACGAATGAAGGGGATATTTCTCCCACTGATTGTTTATCCCGAGCTGATAGAAGCTGTCTCAAATTGTGAAATTGAAAAAGTCATAACAGATTACGCGAGTTTTATAGGGCGAAGAATCAGTCAAAGAATCCCTTCATTAACATCTTTCATTGACTCTATGCATGAGGAGAACCTAGTTCCTCGATATCCAAACATTGTCAGAAAGAATAATGAAGTCGTCTTAGTCTTTTATTGTTATGATTATGAGGGAAATTCTCTAAAAAAAGTGATCCCGTGGGAGGGGATCGATAAAATACCGATGAAAGAAAGAGCTGATTTGAACAATAAAGAACTGTTTGATATCTTGTTGAACCAAAAAGGAAAAGAAAGAAGGTTTTTGTTACATTATTCTTTGAACGGATATCATAGACCAAATCTATTTTTAGAGGCTCAAATGGGAAAATTCTTATGTTTTCAGCACATAGGGCTGGGAAGCTTCAACTACATGGGAATTTACGATGAAAATGCTGCATTGGATCATAGAGATTCCCTCATTTATTCTACACTGCTTGTAGACAAGGGAAACTATCGAGTTATAAAGGCCGGGAACCAGGTTGTCCACATATATCTTACAGGGAAAGAGTTTCATGGAATTTTGCGCATATCTTTTGGTGCATCAATTTCTTTTAGAACAAAGTTCAAATTTGAGAGGGGTCACATAGGGTTAGATGATCTCTAGGCTAGATAATTTTCTATCTTAATTTGAGGGGATTGGACAGGGCGTAGAATTATTATGCAGGCTTTTCCTTCAGCTTCAAATCTTTTTTTTGCCCCGATTAGTACATCTAAGTAACCAGAATTTTCTGGATTGCACTCAATGGTTTGAGTACCACATTTTAGGATGATTTTCGCTCCTCTATTGAGATATCTTTGGAGATAAGGTTTCATGCCGTACCTTTTGGTCCATTGAATTGTGTTTTTTACTTCAGAAAGCCGGAAGGGTTCTTTAAGTTTCAACTTTTTGTTTACTTCACATTCAATTTTTTCCCAATGTAGACTATGCTCGTGGTATAAATAGCATTTTCCGATGTGATTTTCTATGCCTTTTTCAACAGTTAGATACAAGCAGTCCTTTAGATCAGGATCTTTTGCTGTTCTTTCGTTTGATATTTCAATTATATGTTTAATTCCTTTGAACTGGGGATGATTTTCAATATTGACTTCTTGGCTTCTACGATTCTGTTCGAAGTGATTTATTTGTTTCCTTTGGGACCATTTAAACTCCGTTGGTGTTGCTCCTTTTAATGAGTAGTCTATCTCAACATAGAGATGGCTGCCTGCTTTTTCTTTATTCAAACTATAGATCGCATCGAGGAATTCTGTTGCATTTTTCCGACTACAAAAAAGTAAACCATTTGTGTCGAAACGAATGGTTATTTTACTTTTTTTCAAAGTAATCCATGTAGGCTTGTCAAATTTCCCTTGTCTTAGAAGTGGCTTAAACTCATCTACTTGTACCAAGCGAACCCTATCATCAGCGAGGAGCTCGTCTATTTGCTTGTTAAGTTCCAAGAAGAACTCCCTCCAAAATTGGACTGTTCCTTCATAAAAATTGCCACTAAAACCTCTGAGAGTATCCTCACTTGAGGCTAAGGGTTCTCCACCAGTTATCCTAGCTCTGCTGAATAGTGGATATCTATTCTTTTCAACGATGTATTGAGACGCGTAGCCCATTTTACAAGCAAAGCATTTTGCCAAGTCAGAAGAAGATACAAACTTAGGCTTTAGTTTCTGATATTCCTTGGGTTTTAACATCTTGTAAGCATAACAATACCAACAGTCTAAGTTGCAACCCGCTGTATCAGCAATGACTACATAAGGGTACTTATTTTTGGGAATTCCAGTTAGCTTATTGAAGCGTTCCCCTAAAAACCTATCACTCATAAGGAAAACTCTACAAATGTTACATAGATTCTCATCGATGATATCGTATTTTCCCTTCTTTCCACTTCTTAATTCCACACAAAGAGGTAACTTCTTCTTCTCTTCAGTTTCATGTGGAGTGAAAAGTAGGAATTTTTTCTCGAGCATAACTACAACTAGAGGAGTCTAAACATAAATTTCTTGCCCATGCATGCATTTAGTGAACCTTCATTAAACGCTTGTTTCTTCTGATGGGGGTCTTTCTGTTATTGCTTGATGAAACGCTTGGGTGAGGGCTTCTTCATTATCCCTATTTAAGGCGTAAAGTCTGCATTGAACTTTCAGCGAAGGGATATCTCGGAGATATTCACCAAGTTTATGAGTGGAGACTTCTTGTGTGTCCTGATCAAAGATATACAATTGTTCATCTCCCATTTGAGACACATTTTCTGGTCTTGGGACGCAATATCGATTTGCAAGGGCTCCGTTTTCAAGTTCCCTGGGAGTCTTTCTCGAATTCTCCGTTCAAGCGATTGAGAAGAAGCTATGTTCAACAATCCAGAAGTTTTGCTGTATGCCTCTTCTTTTTGAGCAATCATCTTCCACTTCGTTTCTCTGCTAAGTAACTTCTTCCAAGCTTTCGAAAGTTCTTTTTTTTCTTTACCACGACTTTGTTGCCAATGTTTTACTTCTCCTATCAAATATTCCTCTGTCACTTCCAAATAATCTAACAGATTGTCCATTGGATTTTCCTTCACTAAAAGTTTCAGAGTTCTTTGAAAAATCTCTTTCAAATGCAGATCAAGAGCTCGGACAGTTCTATGAAAATAGGCGCTTGAGTACATGTATGCCCTAAAATCCAGAAACATTTTCAACGAATCAACGCCTTTGCTGTGAAGTGTGAAACCTTTTTTTGTGAAGAAGGAATAGTGCAATAATCTTTCGACTGAGATTGGAATCTCCGTAAAACCACACATGAAAGAGTCTCGAGAAACATAATCAAGATTATCTATGTTGTATATTCCTGTGACCACAGGCTTAAGCATTTTAAGCCACCCGGGTACGTTCATACCTGTTCCTCTTTTCTTAATTAGAAAAGCAAGATATTCCGGTTTTATTCTATCCTTTTCAGAAAAATACCCGTTTGGGCTCCGATTTATTTTCTCCAAAAGAGGTCCTAGTTTGTCGACAATTATCTTTTGTCCGATGTCTTCGTGCGTTACACCAAATTTTGGTTTAAGAAAGTTGTGATCAAAGAAGTGTCCAAATGGACCATGACCAACATCGTGAACTAACCCAGCTAATCTAAGGGTTTCTTCAACGAAATTTCTAGAAGGGCATCTTGGTTTGATCTTCTTGAGTGAACGATATAGTCTCCGAGCAAATCTCCCCCCTAGGTGCATTGCGCCGAGTGCATGCTGAAATCTTGTGTGTTCTCCTGCCGGAAATACCCATCTAACGTTTTGTAACTGACGGATCCCCCTTAGGCGCTGCAACCATGGCGAATCGATTATGGTCCTTTCTGTTACTTCATCTGGGTTTTCCTTTGTAGGCGCGGTGAAATATATAAACCGATATATTGGGTCTGCAAGAAGATCGATTCCTCGGACTTCGAAATCTATTGAATTCAATAAGATTCACCCTATCATGTAAGCTCTTAGTTGAATTCTCAGTATTTTTGTTTTACGTACTGTGTATGCATTGAAAAAGTATTACATTGAATAGGTGTATCTACTGGTCCCACGACCAATACGCTTCTGATGATTCTCCATACGCAGGATGGTAGCCCGGGGAGATTTGACTCTTGTCAAGGGCTGAATTACGTTTCCAAGTTAAATATGGAGGAATGTGAGCCCCAGTTCCTCGAGCTTATTGGCCAAGATTGATCTGTGACAACGCTTGAAGGCTTTTTCATAACACATTAAGCAAAGTACATTGTTCTTAGCAAGTCTGGCAACAAATTTTACCAAGTCTGGGTTTTTCTCTAAATACTCGGAGTAAAGTTTGAAATATTTTTCATAATCATGGGTTGACTTCAGTTCTTGTCTTATGTTGTAGTCAACACCTAGCTCGGGCAGATGAATATACTTAATTCGCGCTTTCGCTGCAATCCGTGATAAAGTGCCCTCACTGTAGCTTATATCTTGTTTTGAATAGGCGTCTTTTCTAACATCAACTAGAATCTCTATTTCTTCGTTGCTTAGTAATTTGAGGAATTGATCAGGTTCCTGACCCTCGTAACCTATGGTAAAAGCAGGAAGCGGGTATTCAATTAGCGCGCTGTCTTCTTTTACGAAGTCGGTAAGTTTGATATTTTTTTCATTGGGAAGCTTTCTTAGCACATAATCATATGCCTTCCAATCGAGTATTCTGTATCTGCCTTCAAGAAGCTGTTCGACCGCTTTTGTTGACTTTAGTTTATCTAGAATTTTCACTATTGATTTTTTTGTTTTACCTGTCGAATCAAGTATTTCCTGCAATGACATACTGTCATTTGAGGTTAATTTTAAGCCAAAACCAATATACTTAGTCACTAAAGTTAGCAATATAGAATCTTCAAGCGAAAGATTCTTCTTTAAAATAAAAACTCTGTCCTTGTAGAGGTGAGCTGACCCTTTAAGTTTTGCTGCCATATCAGCAAAATTGGGATTGAATGTTAAACCGGATATAACGTCAAATGCAGGAATTACCTTACTTAAAACATTGAAGTATTCCTTTGTCACATTTTTGGGGGAACCCGAAATGGTTTGTTTAAGACTTTTGTACTTAATTGTAATCTCCAATCGTTCATCTTTATTCATTTCAGCTCATCTAAATAAGTGCCGACTAGTATTATTTGTTGTTTTCCTAAAGGATAGACTCGTTCATAATAGGCTAATTCCTTCGTTACAAATTCACAATTTCAAAGTTTTTATCGAGCATTTCAGCAACTAGACGCCTGTGACATTTCTCCGGTTTATCCTCACTACAGAGGAAACATGATGTTTTCTTATCAAGTTGTAGATCATCTAGAGTTTTTCTTGCATTACGCGTATTCATTAGTGCTTTAAAATTGTCCGCGTATTCTTTCCAATTTTTGTCTTTTCGATATTTGTCAAGTAGGGCTTTGTTTGGCGCAAGGCTCTTTATACTTACGTATTCAATTCCAAATTGTTTTAGTATAAATTCTAAGTCTGGGCTTTTTGCAAATCCTGCTAGTTGCGAAGAGTTGTTCAACCGAATATCTACAATTCTTTGTATATTGCTTTTTTCTAGTCGGGTAATGAAGTCTTCCAGTGTTTTTTTTGTGAATCCTATCGTGTATATTTTCATCTCAGACTCGTCTCCTCGGCGGAATCTGCCGATGCGCTTTAACTTTTGGGATACTATTTAACTTAAGATTTTCCAAGTAAAGAGACATAATTTAACTCTCGTTTGACTCACTAGGAACAATTAGAACACTCACGACCAAGGGCCAGTATCTCGGCTCAATTCCAGATACGCCGAGAGGAAACCTTCCATCTTTAATTTCATTGTTTTCATCAAGAGAATCTCCAGTTAGACCTATTACAAAATATATTTTCTTACCTTTTAATCCGGATGTATTTTGAGAACTGATCCAATTAAAAGGACTATTCTTAAAGTCAGTTGATTTGCTTTTAATAAATTCGCAAAATTTAAGGTCAGTACAGGTAATATCAAATTCTCGTTTATTTTTTCCTTTGATCCAAAGTTGTGGGTGCTCGCGTTGCTTAATGTCAAAAGAAGACATCGGATCCACCAAGACAAGTGAGCAACCCGAATTAATTATTTCATCACATAATTCATATTTTGATCTTACCTTTTTTAATAACTGAGTGTCTGCAATTTCTTTGAGGAGGACCCTCTGTTCGGTTATGTTAAGCTTCTTGACAAATTTAATTTGCGTACCTAATTTGAATTTCATGTTTTCTGTATGGTGTTTAATTGGAAAAGGAGAGCCGAATTCCATATCAACAACATCAAATATGTCGATCACATCCCCATTATCCATTTTTATATCAGTTTCCGTAAAACCGCCCGGTTTAATTGGACGAATCCATTTTTTGTTTTTATCCAAACAAGCAAGACAGATATTCCCATATTTGTCGGACTTCACCAAAAAAGTAAAATGCGCCATATTTTTCCCCTGATTCTTTCTAGTTGATTTAGTGATTTCAAAGTCTTAAGTTTTATTCAAAGGGTGTCTATCGGTTCATAAATAAAGAACTCAAGGAGGCTACCGCACATAATCCTTTTTCTACTTCTTTCTCTTGTGTGTGCGGTGTAGAGAGAGAGTAAGAGAAGAGAGGAATGAGAAGGGGAGAGAATTAGTTAATAAGAAAATTAGAAGATGAAAGAGAATTTGGGTTTGGGGGTTAAATTTTAACCCAACCAACCAACCAACCAACCAACCAACCAAATGCGAAAAGCTGACGCCAGAAAGCTGAAGTCTGAGAAGTGGCGTCAGCGTAGGATGGCTCGCTTGCGCTCGCAGTCTGATTTCCATGAATGCATGCAGTATAAATTAAGAAGAAGTTAAATGTAACATAAATATCTCATTTTCAGGAATATTTTGCCGTTGGAAATACTGCTTTTAGTTGGGGAACCTGCTCATTTTAGCATGAAGGGGTTTGTATCGTTATGATGGATGCATGCATTCATGCAAAAGCCGAGAGCCCAAAAGTAGACGAGGATATTATTGTAAGCGAGCTGAAAGGCAACACGTTTAGGGTATACTGGCACTTGTTAAAGTCTCCACGTGGCGTAGTCAGAGTGAGAGAGACACAGAGGTCTTTAGGTTTCTCAAGCCCTGCACTCGCCGTTTATCATCTGGAAAAACTTGCAGAACTTAGGTTGGTTGAGAAGGTTCGAGGTGAATACCACTTAGTCCGAGTAGTCAACGTTGGAGTTCTCAGACAATTTGTTAAACTTGGAACCTTCATTCTTCCCAGATACCTCCTATACGCAACCATGTTCACCACTCTTCTCCTCTTCTACGTTTCGCAATTTAAGCAGGTCAACTTCTACAGCATCTTCGCCCTAATCTTCGGCACACTTGGCACAGGAATTCTGTGGTATGAAACCATCAGAGCGTGGCGACAGAAACCTTAGTGTACAAGAATTTGAACAGGGTGTTCAAAAGCGTTGTATTAAATCAAGGATTCACCTATGATTTTAGTTGCATCTAATGAAGGTCAGGAGGAAAGAAAATGCTCTATGAAACGAGGAAACTAGGTATGTCAGCCACCGGAGGTCTATTGATAGCTTTCTTAATCATAAGTGGCGTAGTATTGACCGGCATACTGCCCACAACAAGTGCTAAGGGATTACTGATCATAAATGTTAAAGACGATCCAGCGAAGTTAAACGAACTCTGGTTAAACATAAGCGCAGTGAAAGTGCACAGGGCGGGTGAAGGAAATGAAACTTGGAAATCTATACCAATAGTTGCAACCGACCCCTTTGACTTGCTACTATTAGAGAATGTTTCTACCGTTTTAGCTGCTGGAGAACTTCCAGTGGGCAACTACACTGAGATAAGGCTTCAGATTGCCAACGCTTGGGCGAACACCACTGAAAATTCCCACCAACCCCTGAAAGTCGTAGCAAATGGCTGGATGAAGCTGAAGATTCATTTCACAATTGAAGACACGCCAGTAACCAGCGTATTAATAGATATAGATGTTAACGAACAGCCAATTTTAAGCTCCGGCAAGCTACACCCCGTAGCCAAGGTCACTGTCGACTAAATTGAATAACGAAAATTCCCCCTTATTCCTTTTTTTCCGAATGAAATCTTATCCTTTTACTGTCACCCTTGCACGCATGCAGAAGAACTCTCTTTAGTTCATCTCACATTTACCACAGTGTTATATCATTTGAAGTTGCAATAAAGATTTAAGGCACACACATTGATTCTCGCTTCATAATTTTAAGTTGGGTTTTCGGGGGATGTAGCCATAAGCCTTACCTCGATAGAATAGGAAAAGCCGTCGTAAATGCGTTTTGGAAGAGAGGCTTAGTTTAAGTTCTCTTACTACTTCTTAATTCTTTCAACAATTCTGCACGAATATTGCATGCCATGCGTGCGCATTCCCGAAGATTTGGTCGAAAAACTTTACCAAAAGTTAAACCTCCATCTTCACCTCACCAAAATCATGGGAAATTCACCCAGTTTCCCAAAACCTTCGGTCACCTAATCTAACCACAACTTGGAAACTTTAACTCAGATTAACATTTTTTTGGATAGCCACTTTTTGTCATATTCCTTATATGAAAACTTAGCTTAGAAGGAAAAAAGAGACATAAAGAGTAGCAGAATTACAATACGTGCTTTCGACACTCAGAGATTATGGGCTTGTTTTGAAAAAAGGTGGCATCACCAGGGAGAGTTCACTATCTCAACTGAGTTTTGGGATAGTTTGTTGAAGGAATTGCATGAGTTTCTGGAGGGCTATACGCGCTCTTGACATTACGTAATGAAATGTTTTAATTGTTGTTTGTTTTGTTTTTTTTTTGATGGCTTGAAATGTTACATAGAGAAATAATCTTTTATATATTTAATGAACCTTAAAGGTTAAGTTTTGTCGTTTTGAGTTGCATATACTCGGTTGGTAGTTAGCTTCAAAATTAAACGAGGATGAGGAATGCGCGTGCAAAGTCTACACAATCGCGACATTTGACGCATTTACTCTAGGGATACAGGAAAGAATGACAACAGAATGCATGCATTTCGAAATGTTACATAATGATGTTGTTTTAACATACACAAAAGTTTCGCAAGTGTAACATAAATCAAAAAAAGAGTGTGTTAGAGGCAGCTTAAGTATTTCCTTTTTCTCGCTACGTGCATATGCAAACATGGTTGTTATCTACAAGATAACCGCACTTGCATGCAAGCATTATTCTTTTCCAATCATTTAAAAAACCGTGCGCGGCGTGCATTTATGCGAGTGAGCATGTATAAAGATTTATTTGTTCAATTATGGTATCAATTATGAGATTGGCTTTAAAGGTTGGATTTCTATGTTTGATAAGATACTTGTGCCTTTAGATTGTTCTAAGTTTGCGGAAGAGTCGTTGAATGTGGCCATTAAAATAGCGAAGAAGTTCAAGAGCCAGCTGTTTTTAATGCATGTCTTTCCGATGCATGCTGAATATCGGAGAGCGGGAGTTACTGGGAAAATGCGCGCGCGTGCGCGGGCGCATGACACTCCTAAAATCAGGGAGGAAATCCCACAAGTATGTACTGACCTGTTGGTGCAAAGCAAAAGCAAAGTTACAGCTGAGGGTATTCCTGTGCAGACATTACTGAAGGAAGGTCACGTGGTTGAGGAGATCTTAAAAACTCTCAGACAAGGTGACTTTGATTTGGTGGTCATGGGTGCCAGGGGCCAAAGTATGATAAAAAATCTCCTCCTGGGAAGTGTCAGTAGTGGAGTCATCAGGTATGCTAGTTGCCCTGTTTTGGTGACAAAGAAGTAAATCAACCGTGAAGAAGGGATACTTCAAACCGAAGTGACAGGCGCGCGCAGAACAACCTACACCTCTCTGACGAGTGATTGGAATAGAATATAGGTTAGTATTAGAATCGCTCCCCCAGCTTTTGAGACTCCACCTCTCATAATGAAGCGCCAGAATATGACGGTCGTTATTAGCAAGAGCGGGAGGATCTCTATGAAGATTGTCAGATCGACTTTGAAAGGAGAGGTTAGGAGAACTAATCCCAGCACAAGGGTTAGATTGGTGAGATTAGAACCGATTATGTCTCCCATTGCAAGTTGCACTCTACCACGTCTAACTGCTGTTAGATCGAGTGTAAGCTCTGGAAGCGATGTGCCTATGGCAACTATTTTCGCGCCGATCAGGATAGGCGGAATTCCTAGGGTAACAGCTATGTTTGAAGCAGAGTAGACTGCTAGACG
>Ga0209978_10000246_pt1 | contig 18757 bp, 24 predicted proteins | sample BentaG_FD_182805 | JGI IMG/M metagenome (GOLD analysis project Ga0209978, IMG submission 182805) | Deep subsurface microbial communities from South Atlantic Ocean to uncover new lineages of life (NeLLi) - Benguela_00093 metaG (SPAdes)... | ecosystem: Environmental > Aquatic > Marine > Oceanic >... | reverse complement strand
AGATAAATGGCAGTTAAATACAACCCACAGGAAATAGAGAAGAAGTGGCAGCAGAAATGGGCTGACGACAGGCTGTATGAGGTTAGTGAGGCTGACCCTCGACCCAAGTGGTATGCTCTGACTATGTTCCCCTATACCTCGGGCGACCTTCATATCGGGCACTGGTATGCTATGGCTCCGTCTGATGTTCATGCCCGATTTAAGCGAATGCAGGGATATAATGTGCTTCACCCGATGGGCTTTGATGCCTTTGGGCTTCCTGCCGAGAATGCGGCTATCAGCCAGGGTATTCACCCTTTCACTTGGACAATGCAAAACATAGACAATATGCGCTGTCAGCTCAGGAGCATAGGCGCTATCTATGACTGGAGCCGGGAGGTGATTACCTGCTTACCTGAGTATTATAAGTGGACACAGTGGTTCTTTTTGAAGTTGTATCAGGCTGGTTTAGCTTATCGGGGCAAGGCTCCAGTCAACTGGTGTCCCCGCTGCCAGACAGTGCTGGCTAATGAGCAGGTAGTGGAGGGCTTCTGCGAGCGCTGTGGGGCGGCAGTTAGCCAGCGAGATTTGGAACAGTGGTTCTTTCGCATCACCAACTATGCTGATGAGCTTATGCAGCACAGTGGCATTGATTGGCCAGAGCGGATAAGGCTAATGCAGAGGAACTGGGTAGGCAAGAGCCAAGGCACTGAGATTTCCTTTGCCCTTGAGCAACCTGGGGTGGATGAAAAAGAAATCAGGGTATTTACCACTCGCCCTGATACTATTTTTGGTGTTACCTTTATGGTTCTGGCTCCAGAGCACCCTCTGGTAGCTAAGTTGACCTTGTCTGATAAAAAGGCTGAGGTTGAGGAGTATGTAGCTCGGTCACGGCGCCAGACTGAGATAGACAGGCTATCAACAGAGAAGGAGAAGGACGGGGTATTTATCGGGGCTTATGTAGTAAACAGGCTCAATGATGAAGCGGTGCCTATCTGGATTGCTGACTATGTGTTGATGAGCTATGGCACCGGAGCGGTAATGGGAGTACCAGCTCATGATGAGCGAGACTTTGTGTTTGCCAGGAAGTATAATTTGCCAATACGGGTGGTGATAGCTCCGCCCGGGTGGCAGGGAGAGGAACTGGAGGAGGCATATACTGAACCAGGCATTATGGTCAACTCGGGGCAGTTTAACCGGCTCCCCAGCCAGCAGGGTATAGAGGCGGTTTCTGATTTCCTGGAGGAGAAAGGCTGGGGGAAGCGAACCATAACCTACCGGCTTCGCGATTGGCTTATCTCCCGCCAGCGATACTGGGGGGCACCCATCCCTATGATTTACTGCCCTAACTGCGGCATTGTCCCGGTTCCAGAACAAGACCTACCGGTATTACTACCCGAAGACGCCGAGTTCAGACCTACCGGTGAATCCCCGCTGAAGTATTGTGAACAGTTTGTCAATACAACCTGCCCGCGGTGCTCAGCTCCAGCCAAGCGGGAGACTGACACTATGGACACCTTTATGTGCTCCTCGTGGTATTTTTTGCGCTATGCCAGCCCAGATTGTGATACAGCTCCATTTAGTGTTGACCAGGTGAGGTATTGGCTGCCAGTAGACCTCTATACCGGCGGTGCCGAGCATGCCGTTATGCATCTATTTTATGCCCGCTTCTTCATTAAGGCGCTTCGGGATATGAGGCTGGTTGACTTTGATGAGCCATTTAGCCGCCTGTTTAACCAGGGGGTTATTATTGTCGAGCGCCAGAAGATGAGTAAATCACGAGGCAATGTGATTACTCCCGACGAGTATGTTTCTGAGCTGGGGACGGATACAGTGCGTGCCTACCTTATGTTTGTTGCCCCCTGGGAACAGGGTGGTGAGTGGAATGACAGTGGCATTAATGGCATAAGCCGCTGGCTTAACCGGGTGTGGACCCTGGTGCTGGGGGGATATAGCTGGGCTGGGGAGGTTAGCCCGGCTGTCAGGCAGAAAGCAGAACGGGAGCTATCTCGTATTACCCACCAGACTATCCGGAAGGTGACCGAAGATATGGAAAAGCTTCGATTCAATACTATGATAGCGGCACTTATGGAGTTCACCAACTACCTGGCTAAGGTCAGGGAAACAGGGGCGGTTGCCTCTTCAGTCTGGGGAGGGTCTATAGATACCCTGCTCCTGCTTCTGGCGCCTACCGCTCCCCACCTGGCAGAAGAGCTATGGCAGCAGATAGGGCATGGCTATAGCATTCATAATCAAAGCTGGCCGCAGTGGGATGAGGAGCTGGCTAAGGATGAAGAGATTACCCTGGTGATTCAGGTCAATGGTAAGTTGCGTGACCGGATTGTGGTACCAGCGAATATCACTGAGGCTGAAGCTCGGCAGATAGCACTGGAAAGGCAGCGGGTGAAGGCTTATCTGCAAGGCAGGCAGATTATTAACATAATATATGTCCCGGGGAGGCTGGTAAATCTGGTGGTGGAAAAAGTTGTTTAGCAACCTATCCCCCTGACCCCCTTCCCTTAATAAGGGAAGGGGGAGTTGAGATAAGAGAGGGGCTTCGCCCCTCTCTAAAGTCTCTTCCCCCTCTCCTAGAGAAGGAGAGGGGGATTAAGGGGGTGAGGTTGATAAAGAATCTCCGGTGGAATAAGAGGTCACAGGAGGATAAAGATGCCTTTATTTAGAATTGAGAACCAAAGGGTCGCAAAAGTATCTGCTCAGGAGTTTCAAAGTGAGCGAGAACTTCAGAGCCTTATTGATAACAACCTTGAAGATATATTAGGTGTGCGGTTAATCAAATCATAAACAGGCTTATGAATATGTCCCTTAAAGTAAACACAGATATAGAAGTTAACCTTCGTGAGTTGAACGAGCGCATTAACCAGGCTTGCCAGCGAGTGGGCAGGTCACCTGATGAGGTAACTATAGTCGCCGTGACCAAGATGGTGGCGCCATCAGCTATAGCTACCGCTTCCAGGCTAGGTATCAGGCACTTTGGCGAGAACAGGGTTCAGGAGGCGGAGAAGAAAATAGGGCGGTTGACCTGGCTTGAGCCTCAACCCACCTGGCACATGGTTGGTCACCTCCAGACCAATAAAGTGAAGGTGGCGGTGGAAATCTTTGACATAATCCACAGCATAGATTCAATCAGGCTGGCTGAGGTAATAAGTCGTCGCACCCAGAGAACCTTGCCCATTTTGTTGGAGGTTAATGTTTCCGGTGAAGCCAGCAAGGGCGGTTTTTCAGTAGCTGAGGTGGAGCCAGCGCTGGAAGCCATTTCCCACTTGCCCGGGCTTGAGATAAAGGGGCTGATGACTATAGCCCCTATGGCAACTGATGCTGAGCAGGTTCGTCCCATATTTCAGAAGCTGTGTTCACTACGGGATTCCTTCGGGCTTGAGCACCTGTCTATGGGTATGACTGATGATTTTGAGGTGGCTATTGAAGAAGGGGCAACAATGCTGAGAATAGGTCGTGCCATTTTTGGTGAGGGTGAAACAAAATGAAAATAGTGTTCATTGGCGGTGGGGTTATGGGGGAGGCGATGTTGTCGGCTATTTTGGACAAGGGGCTGAGCCCACCGCAGGCGATATCGGTTAGCGATGCTGATGAGGCTCGCTGCAGCTATCTTGAGCGAAAATACGGCATAGCTGTGATGGGCAATAATCGGCTAGCTGTAGATAAGGGCGATGTAGTGGTTCTGGCTATTAAACCGCAGAATTTAGTCGAGGTAATGGCTGAGCTTAGCGGTCAGCTCAAATCGTCTCAACTGGTGTTATCCGTTATCGCCGGGGCAAGAATTAATACCTTGTGTCTCGGGCTAAACCATCGTTGTGTGGTTCGGGTCATGCCTAATACACCAGCCCAGATTGGAGAGGGAATAAGTGTGTGGACAGCTACCGCCGAGGTAACCGAGCAGCAAAAGGGGTGGGCAGGCTCTATTCTTCGGGCTATGGGCAAGGAGATTTATGTTGACGATGAGAAGTATATTGATATGGCTACCGCGGTGAGTGGCAGCGGACCGGCTTATATTTTCCTTTTCGTGGAGTCGCTGGTTGATGCCGCAGTGGATATTGGTCTTCCCCGTGATATAGCACTGGAGCTGGTATTACAAACATTGCTGGGCTCGGGTCGCTTTATCCTGAGGTCGGGCAAACTGCCTGCCGAGCTGCGAAGAATGGTTACCTCCCCCGGTGGCACCACGGCTGAAGCTCTGCTCCGGTTAGAAAAGGGGGGGTTTTCTGACCTACTTATGCAGGCGGTTAGCGCTGCCTATAATAAAGCCAAAAGATTAGGAGATTAGGTGATGGCGTTTTTATTTGACTTTATCAGGTGGCTGTGTGAGGTGTTTACCCTAGTTATTATAGCTCGGGTTATTGTATCCTGGTTTTCGCCGAGACCAACAAACAGGCTGGCTATTATTCTGTATCAGCTGACTGAGCCGCTTTTAGCACCCCTGCGCCGCATTATCCCCAGAGTTGGCATGTTTGATTTTACCCCACTGGCAGCTATCATACTCCTTCAACTGATTGCCTCCTTTTTACCCCGATGATAGACTCTTGGGTTGAATTTTTTTGGGTTGATGGAAACTAACCTTTTTCATTTATTACCGTTAAAATAGTAAGGATAAACAGGTTATTATACCGCCATTTTACTCGTTTTAGTTTACATTTTGACAAGGGCTTCAAGCGGAGAAGGGAGGTCAGTTAGGTGAAAAGTTGGCGAGTAGTAGCTGTTTTACTGCTATGCCTGGTTTTGGCTGGGTCGATAGCTTGTAATCCATTTGCCGATGATGAGCAGGAGGCTAGCTGGCAGTCGGTTGAGGTGGTGCGGGGTGATTTGACAGTCAGTGTTAGTGGCGCTGGTAATATAGCTGTGGCTGATGAGGAGAACTTAACCTTTGAGAGTAGTAGCGGTAGGGTAGATAAGATACATGTTAGGGTGGGTGATAAGGTCAGCAAGGGTGATGTCTTGGCGGAGTTAGCCCCGCTTGATACTGATGCTTTAGAGCTGTCTTTAACTCGGGCGCAGATAGCCCTAATGCAGGCGCAGATATCTCTGCAAACGGCAGAAAACGACCTGGATAAAACTGAAAATCCGTATACTGAGGAGGAAATTGAGGATGCTGAGGATGCTGTAGATGATGCTGAGGATGACCTGGATTCCGCTAAGGACATGCTGAGACAAGCCCGAGCGGAGGATGATGATGCGGCGATTCGTGAGTGGGAGAGTGAAGTCCATCAAGCCGAGCGAAATCTGGACGCAGCCGAAGACAGGTTAGAGGAGATGTTAGAACCACCCGATGACGATGCCGTAGCACTAGCCGAGATGCGGGTAGAGGTAGCTGAGCTGTCTCTAGAGCAAGCCCAGGAGGAGCTTGAGCAAGCCCAGGAGAAGCTTGAGAATGAGACTCTCACCGCTCCGTGGGATGGAGTGGTAGCCAGTGTTGGCGCTGAAGTGGGAGACACCTTCCATTCTGCTACTGCCGCTGGTACGGTGATAGTTCATCTAATTGACCTCACCGCTCTGGAACTACCAGTGCAGGTTGATGAGATAGATATACCAAAGATTAAGTTGAACCAAAGAGCCGTTGTTACCATAGACGCATTACCGGATGTTAAGCTTGAGGGAAGTGTCACCGCTATCAGTCCAGTGCCGGCGGCAACAGGCGGTGTGGTGCTGTATGATGTAACCATTGGTTTGACTACCCTAGAGGGAACCGACCCTAAAATTGGCATGAGCGCTACGGCTAACATTATGATTGAAAAACGAAGCAATGTTTTGCTCATACCTACTCAAGCTATTAAGCAGGATAGGCAGGGCAATTCAAGAGTTATGGTTCAGGATGGGGAGCAACTGCAGCCAAGGCCGGTTATCACTGGTATAAGTGCTGGTTTACTGACCGAGATTTTAGATGGGCTTAGTGAAGGAGAGACGGTAGTGATAGAAATGCCGACCGGAATAGAACCATCGGGTGAACCAGCGCACCCACCGGGGCTATTTCCTGGTCCACCGCCACCTCCGCCACCGACTCCACCGAGAGAACGATAAATCGCCGGGTTACTGACCGTTATGGGTGGAAAGCTAATGGTAAACCTACCGAGCCATCAGCCAGGGCGGCTGACCCGGGCGGCTTAATTACTATTATTTAGGAGACTAAAGGTGAAGTTCATAGAGTTTTTTGTTATGGCTATGAGGTCGCTATCGGCAAATAAGTTGCGCTCCTCGCTAACCATGCTGGGCATCATAATTGGGGTTGGTGCGGTAATAGCCCTAATGTCGGTAGGGAGGGGAGCCGAGGCTATGATTACCTCCACCTTTGAACAGATGGGGACAAATCTCCTTACCGTAATGGGTGCCAGGGGCGCAACCAATAGTCTTACTTTAGATGATGCTGAGGCGTTGGCTGATGCTAATATTGTTCCTTCAGTGGTGAAGGTAGCCCCCCAAAGTCAAAGCTTTGGTGAGGTGATTGCCGGTAACGAGAGTATTACCACCACAATAAATGGTGTTACCCCTGACTATCAGCAGGTACGAAACCACACCATAGCCTCAGGTCGATTCATTTCTGATAAAAATATGGCGGAGAGGGATATGGTGGCGGTGTTGGGTAGTGATGTGGCTCAAGACTTGTTCGGTTCGAATAACCCGGTAGGGCAACAGGTCAAAATCGCCGGGCGACTGTTTACCGTTGCTGGAGTCTTGGAGGCTAAGGGCGGGGGATTTATGGGGCGTAGCCTGGATGATATGCTAATCATTCCAATAACGACTTTTCAGAGCAGGTTATTCCCTCAGCGCACCGCCAGCGGGGAAGCTGTGGTTCAGAGTATCAATGTTCAAGTAGCTAGTACTGAGCTGACCGACAGGGCAATTCAGGAGATTAAGGCTGTTTTGAGAGAGCGCCACAGGTTATCGGCTTCAGACGAGGATGATTTCACCATTGTTAGTCAGGAGGAAATAATCGGCGCGGTAAGTGAGGTGACCGGTATATTTACCATAGTGCTGGGAGCGATTGCTGGTATCTCCCTACTGGTGGCTAGTATAGGTATTATGAATATTATGCTGGTATCGGTAACTGAGCGCACCAGGGAGATAGGCCTGCGTAAGGCGGTAGGAGCTAAACGGAGGGATATTTTAATTCAGTTCATAATTGAAGCAACCATGCTCAGTTTAACTGGCGGCGGCATAGGAATAGTTGGTGGTTGGTTGTTATCTAGCCTGATTTCCCGCCTGGGCATCGGTGGGCAGACGATGCAGACCTTGGTATCGCCAGATATCATCATCCTGGCTATCTCGGTATCGGTTGTCATTGGTCTAGCATCTGGCATATACCCAGCAATGAGAGCCGCCAGACTAAATCCTATTGATGCCCTGCACTACGGATGATGGAAATTAGCCAGTCCCCTGCTAAATTATTGCCATTCAACTCGCTTTAGTTTACACTTATTAGACCAAGGCTTTAAGCAGAGAAGGGGGTAATTAGGTGAAAAGTTGGCGAGTAGTAACCGTCTTATTACTATGTCTGGTTCTAGCCGGCTCTGTGGCTTGTAATCCATTTGCCGATGATGAGCAGGAGGCTAGCCAGCAGTTGGTTGAGGTGGTGCGGGGGGATTTAATTGTTAGTATTAGTGGCAGTGGCAGCATAGAGGTTGCTAATGAAGTGAAGTTGGCTTTTGGCGTTGGCGGTAGGATAGACAAGATTTATGTTGAGGAGGGTGACAATGTTACTGATGGTGACGCGCTAGCCAAGCTTGATACCGATGCCTTGGAGCTGGCTTTAGCCCAGGCACAGGCAGCCCTAGAGCAGGCGGAATACAATCTGGAGAAGGCTGAGGAGCCGTACTCTCGGGATGATATTAAAAGTGCCCAGGCGGCGGTGGCTTCGGCTGAGGATTATCTGGACTATGCTGAATGGATGCTAGACCAAGCTGAGGAGGCAGAGGAGGAGGCTGAAAATGAGGAGGCAGAGGAATTAGCTGAAGCGCAGGTGCAGCAATGGACTTTGGAGGTATCCCGTGCCTGGGCAAGTTTACTCGCCGCCGAGGCACAGTTAGAAGCTATTCTAGATGCCCCCGATGAGGGCGCAGTAGATGCTGCCGAGGCACAGCTTGAGGCGGCTGAACAGGCTCTTGCCCAGGCCCAGAAACAATTAGACGAGGCCACTATCACCGCCCCATTTAATGGGATAGTTGCCAGTGTTGGTGCTGATGAAGGCGACACCGTCTTGACTACTACCACCATCATCCATCTCATAGACCTCACCAGTATGGAGCTAAAGGTAGATGTGGACGAGATAGATATACCAGGGGTGGAAGTGGGGCAAAGAGTAATTATTGAGGTAGATGCCTTGCCTGACGTTGAGTTCGAGGGCGAGGTTACCTTTATTTCCTCCTTGGCGGAGGAAGAGGCTGGCGTGGTGCTATATGAGGTTAAAATTGACTTTGCTGTTCCAGAGGGTTCGGGGCTTAGGGTTGGTATGAGTGCCACGGCTGACATTATACTCGCTCAACGGAGCAATGTTTTGCTGGTGCCAAACCGGGCTGTTACCCAAGATAGCCAGGGTAATCCGGTGGTAAAGGTTATGGTTAATGAGGAAATTGAGGAAAGACCGGTGGTTATCGGCATAAGTGATGGCTTTGACACCGAGATTGTAAGCGGGATTAGTGAAGGTGAAGTAGTAGTGGTAGAGAAGCGAGCCAAGTAAGAGATATGCCATCCATTTTGGTGGATAGGGATGAGAGACATGATTGAACTGGAAAACATTACCAAGGTTTACCGTATGGGGAAGGTTGATGTTCCTGCCCTCAGGGGGGTAACCCTTTCCATTAAACAGGGAGAGATACTGGCTATCATTGGCGCCTCAGGCTCGGGCAAGTCCACCCTGATGCATATCATTGGCTGTCTGGATAAACCTACCGTCGGCAGATACCTTTTTGAAGGGGCTGATGTCAGCCGGCTTAATGATAATAAGCTAGCTGAGATGAGGAATAAAAAGTTTGGCTTCGTCTTTCAGGAGTACAACCTCTTATCCCGTGCCAGTGCTCTATCCAATGTTGAGCTGCCTCTTGTCTATAGTGGTAGCCGTAACAGTCACAAGCGAGCTATGGAGGCACTGGAGCGAGTGGGACTGGCGGAGAGGGCTAAGCATAAGCCCACTGAGCTATCCGGTGGTGAGCAGCAACGGGTGGCTATTGCCCGGGCGCTGGTGAACAATCCTGCCATAATTCTCGCCGATGAGCCTACCGGTAACCTTGATAGTGCTGTCACTGCCGAGATTATTTCTATTTTCCATCAGCTTAACCGAGATGGTATCACTGTGGTCATAGTTACCCATGAGATGGATATAGCCTCTCAAACCCAGCGCATCATTCGACTTTATGATGGGAAGGTTATCAGTGATGAGAAGGTTGTTTAGACAGCTTGCCATTGATTCTGGCTGTAGAGGAGATTAGGTGTGAAGTTTATCGAGTTCTTCAGTATTGCCATAAGGTCACTATTGGCTAATAAGTTGCGCTCGGCGCTGACCATGCTGGGTATGATAATCGGGGTTGGCGCCGTTATCGTTCTCATGTCCGTTGGGCAGGGTCTCCAAAATTACATTACCTCCACTTTTGAAGAGATGGGCTCCAACCTGCTCTTTGTGACGCCGGCCAATCCAGACGCACCGGGAATCACCGCAATGGCTCCCGGCTATGCCACTGCCAGTCTTACTATGGATGACGCTGAGGCTATGCGTGACATCCGCTCGGTGGTAGCCGTAAATCCGACCAACGAGAACTTTGTTAAGCTAATAGCCGGTAATGAAAGCGTAAGCGTCGTGATAGAGGGTACCACTCCCGAATTTCAGCAGTTGTATGATTTTGAGATAGCGTCGGGGCGGTATATTTCTGAGGTAGATATAGCCAGGAGGGATATGGTGGTGGTGTTGGGGAGCAAAACCGCTGAAGACCTGTTTGGTAGCGATGACCCTGTCGGTCAGCAGGTCAAGATGAGGGATAAACGGTTTACCGTCATCGGTGTTTTGGCGCCCAGGGGTCTGTCATCTTTCGGGTTCAGCTGGGATGAGATGGTGATAACACCGATAACCACCTATCAGGCCCGGCTGTTCTCCCAGAAGACACCCAGCGGGGAAGACGCTGTGCAGTCAATCGTCGTACAGGCAGCCAGCGCCGAGGTGATGGACGAGGTAATAGAAGATATCGAGACCCTCTTAAGGAAGCGTCACCGCATCGATGCCGATGAGGAAGATGACTTCGCCGTTATGAGCCTGGAGCAGATGCTCGGCATATTTGAGACCATAACCCTGGCGCTAACCGTATTTCTGGGACTGATTGGCGGTATCTCCCTGCTGGTGGGCAGTATAGGCATCATGAACATTATGCTGGTCTCGGTAACCGAGCGCACCCGGGAGATAGGCCTGCGTAAGGCGATAGGAGCCAAGCGCAGGGACATTCTAACTCAATTCCTGTTGGAAGCCGCCATGTTGAGTCTGGTGGGAGGTGCCGTTGGGCTGACTGGTGCCTGGCTGGTGGCATGGGGAATCTCTCAAATCGACCTTGGTGGGTTCAGCATCAACGCCGTGGTCTCACCACTTATTGTAACTGTGGCGGTCTTAGTCTCGGTTGGCATTGGTCTTGCCTCCGGCATATACCCGGCAATGAGGGCTGCCCGGCTAAATCCCATTGATGCCCTGCGCTACGGATGACAGAAAATGTAGAGTAGGCTGAAGGGGCAAAGCCGCTTCAAAACCTATGGTTTTTCCTCTCCTTTGAAGGAGGTTAATCTAACAGGAAGTCTGAGAGGGGCGAAGCCCCTCTTACAAAACTAATTCCCCCTCTCCTTTGAAGGAGAGGGGGATTAAGGGGGTGAGGTTAATAACTATATGAACTGGCTTGATATAGTTATTATAGTAGTTATAGCTATTACTACCTTGATTGGTCTGCGAACTGGGATTATAAAGGCAGCTTTATCCCTGGCTGGGCTAATAGTTGGCGTAATCCTGGCTGGGCGTTATTATCTTCCCCTTTCCGAGCAGCTAGCCTTTATTCCTCAGGCTGGTGTGGCTAAAATTGTTGCCTTTGCCATCATACTAGTCGGGGTAATGATAATTGCTGGTGTGCTTGCCAGGTTGTTGAAGTGGGCTGCCTCGGTAGTGATGCTGGGCTGGGTCAATCACCTTGGCGGCGCTGTCTTTGGTTGAAGTGGGCTGCCTCGGTAGTGATGCTGGGCTGGGTCAATCACCTTGGCGGCGCTGTCTTTGGTCTAGTGCTGGGGGCTATATTCTGTGGCGCCCTGTTAGCCACCTGGGTTAAGTTCCTTGGTGCAACCGGGGCTATAACTGAATCGAATCTCGCCTTTATACTGGTTGACTTCTTTCCGGTGGTGCTGGCTCTGCTTCCTGAGGAGTTTGATGCCGTCCGCTCCTTCTTCTAGTGATGGCTTATGATATGCTAGAAGTGAAAAGACAGCACTTCCAGAAAAATGGTAAATCCTCCCGGGTAAATTCCAGCCATTCTAGCTTGTAATTACTTGTGGCTTAGTGCAAAAGGCTTCAGGTAACGGCTGGGGTCTCACCGGGGTGCAGCCTACGCCACTTGTCAAGCAATTGCTCCCGACTTTCCACATGGTCTGGGTCAGGTATACAGCAGTTATCTATGGGGCAGGTATCAGTACACTTTGGTAATTCGAAGTAGCCGACGCACTCGGTGCACTTATCAGGGTCAATCACATAGACTGTCTCCCCCTCACTGATGGCTTCGTTTTGGCACTCCGGTTCACAGGCGCCACAGCTAATACACTCCTCGGTAATTTTGTAAGCCATACGGTATACCTCCTGACTTTATTCCATTTTTATAATGCTTCCCTTTTATGAACAATCGGTTTACATCTTGCTCTGAACCTTCTTTCCTAAAGCTTCAGCCACATGTTTGGGGACAAGGTTATCAATGTTACCGCCCAGCCTGGCTGCTTCCTTGAGCAAGCTGGAGCTAAGGAACTGATATTCCAGGGTTGACATTAGGCAAACTAGCTCTAGCTCAGGATACAGCTTTTTGTTCAGCATTGCCATATCAAATTCTCTGTCGAAGTCAGAGCTCATCCTCAGCCCTCGCACCATAGTTTGCGCCTTTACCTTCCTGGCAAAGTCAACAGTCAGCCCGTTATAGGCTTCTACCTCGACATTGGGTAGGTTAGCAATGGCTTGTCTTACCAATTCTACCCTCTCTTCGGTAGTGAACAGAACATACTTAGTCGGGGTATCATAGACGCCTATGATTAGCTTTTCAAAAAGCCTAGCCGCTCTGATAGCAATATCAAGATGTCCATTGGTTATCGGGTCGAAGCTGCCCGGGTAAATAGCAATGGTCAAAGATTAGCCTCCTTTTGGTATACTGCAATGCAACTATCACCATGGCGGTGCTCCTTAATGAGATCTAATGTAGCATAAGTTGATTTAAGGGGGAGGTGAGGAGAGTGTGTTACCACAACAATTGAGTTTGTCCTGACCAGTTTAGAGGTTGCCAGCTGTGTCACCAGGCTGCCTATTGAGGAATTAGAATAGGGTGGATCCATTAGTATAATACTATACTCCTTGTCAAGAAAGGAAATTGCCTTGGCTACACTACAGCAATAGATGTGAGCCTGAGCTGCGAGCTTGGTCTTTTCTAGATTTTGCTTAATTATATCACAACATCGTGGCTTGCGGTCAACAAAGTCAACCCAACCAGCACCACGGCTTAACGCCTCAATACCTAAGGCGCCACTACCAGCGAACAGGTCAAGCACCAGCGACCAATCATTAGTAGTAGTTTCTAAGATAGAAAAAATCGCTCCCCGAACTAAATCTGTTGCCGGACGAGTAGTAGTCCCCTTTGGTACTTTGAGACGGTGTCCCTTTGCCTTGCCAGCAATAATTCGCATTCTTAAAAGTTATCGCTTATTTGAAGAATACTATCTTCGCTTCTCTATTACTACAATATTATAATTAGAGCTTGCTTTTAGTCAAGCAACCTGTTAGATTATTTATCAAACTTCACCCCCTTGTCTTAGGAAAGTCAGGTGTGGTATACTAGCCAACGCTATTACCAATCGGAGGATAGTACTTGCTGGCAAACTATGGTTATATTGGGTTATTTCTGGTAGTTGCCATTTTTTTTGTTGTTACCACTCTTCTCCTTCCCATCACCCTTAGATTCCTTAAAATTGTTCCCAAGAAGCCCAATCTTATCAAGAGTTCCGCCTTTGAATGTGGCATGGAGACCATTGGTAAGACATGGGTTCAATTTAATTTCCGCTATTATTTTTATGCCCTGCTATTTATTACTCTTGATGTCCTGGTTGTTTTCCTCTATCCATGGGCAGTTGACCTCAGACAATTAGGGCGTTTTGGTTTTATCGGGATGCTTATTTTTATTTTCATTATTGTTGTCGGCTATATCTATGCCTGGAGGAAGAAGGTTCTGGAATGGAAGTAGCTGAGCCAGCCGGGATATATGTCTATTCGGATACTGAGCTTGATAGGGCTGAAGGTGAGGCTATAGAGTCACTGAAGGCACACTGCCAGCAGCCTATTCCTGACCCCGATGAGTGGTTGGAAGAAGAAGTGCGCCGCAATATCTTATTGACCTCAATAGATTTCATGCTTAACTGGGCACGACGCTCTTCACTGTGGCCAGCGATTTGTTTCCCAGCCTGCTGCGCCTTTGAGCTGATTGCTGCCAACGCTTCCCGCTTTGATCTCTCCCGCTTTGGTATGGAGATTCTGCGTGCCTCACCGCGCCAGGCTGACCTGATGATTACTGCTGGAACCCTGACTTGGAAGATGGCACCACAGGTAAAGCGAATCTACGACCAGATGGCTGAGCCGAAATGGGTGATTGCCATGGGTGCTTGCGGTATCAGTGGCGGTATTTTCCGTTCCTCTTATAACGTGGTCCCGGGATATAATCGCATAGTTCCGGTCGATGTCTACGTGCCTGGTTGCCCACCCCGTCCTGAAGCCCTGATTTATGGGATAAGAATGCTACACCACAAAATATCTAAGGGACGTGCCATAGAAGGATAGCAGGAGATGATATTAGCCCTTTCCGGTAAAGAAGTAGCTGCTCAACTGGAGCAACAATTTCCGGGCAGTATTATTGAATCAAGTGAAAATAACCTTTTGGCTAAGAGTGAATCCCTTCTTGATATAGCTGAGTACCTCAAGAGCAGCCCAGAGCTTGACCTTGATTACCTCAACTACATTACTGCGGTGGACTATTATGACTACTTTGAGCTGATTTATCAGCTAACCTCGCTGAAGCATAACCACAGCCTGGTGCTGAAGACCAGATGTTATGACCGAGAAAATCCCATGGTTCCTTCAATAGTTAGATTGTACCAAGGAGCCGATTTCCAGGAGCGGGAAATTTACGACCTTATGGGGATTAGTTTTGACGGACACCCAAATCTGAAGCGTATCTTCCTCTGGGAAGGGTTTCACGGGCATCCGTTGCGTAAGGATTATCTATAAGGAGCCTCCCTAAGTGGCAATTAAAACCGAACCCTTCGTGCTCAATATAGGTCCAGTACACCCGAGCACCCACGGGGTGTTCCGCATGAGGGCAACCCTTGATGGGGAAGTCATTATAGATATGGAACCGATTTTTGGCTATCTACACCGCGGGATTGAGAAGCTGGCTGAGGAGCGGACCTATACCGGGGTTATTCCGCTGACTGACCGGTTAGACTATATAGCCTCAATGAGCAATAACCTGACTTATGTCTTAGCTGTGGAAAAGCTGGTTGGGATTCCTGTCCCTGAGCGGGCTGAATACCTGCGGGTCATTATGGCTGAGCTACAGCGCATTGCTGCTTACCTTATAGCCGTTGGTGCCTTTTTGAATGAATGCGGCGCTTTTTTCACTCCTTTCCTGTATATGTTCCGGGAAAGAGAGAAGATTATAGACCTCTTTGAGATGGTCTCTGGTCAACGGTTACTCTATAACTATATGCGGGTTGGCGGCGTTAGCCAGGATATTCCTGAGGAATTTTTACCGGCTTTGGATAAGTTCGTTAGGGAGATGCCTGGTTTCATTGATGAATACGACCGGCTTCTAGCTGAGAATGAGATACTGCTGGCTCGGGCTAAGGGCGTCGGTATTCTAACCAAAGAAATGGCTGTCAATTGTTCCGTCAGCGGTCCGGTGCTTCGTGCCAGCGGAGTTAAATGGGATATACGCAAGGCAGACCCGTACTCAATCTATGACCGCTTTGAGTTTGAAATCCCCACCGGTGAAGTTGGTGACTGCTATGACCGCTACCGGGTAAGAATAGAGGAAATGCGGCAGAGCCTGCACATTATCGAGCAAGCCATGGAGCAAATACCCTCGGGTGCGGTGAAAAGTGAGGTGCCACACCTGATTCGCCCGCCGGCAGGAGAGGCCTATACCCATATCGAGACCCCGAAAGGCGAGCTTGGATTCTATCTGGTATCGGATAATTCTATTGCTCCCTACCGCTGCCACATCCGGGCACCGAGCCTGATGAACCTGACGGCTCTCCGTGAGATGGTAATCGGCTGGAAGATACAGGATGCCATAATTATCTTTGGCAGTATTGATATTACTGTGGGTGAGGTGGACAGATAGTTGATATTAAATCCTAGTCTTAACCTAGAGCATTACTGGCAAACCCTGCCCCCTGACTGGCCGGGAGGGTTCTGGTGGCACTGGTTGGTGTTTACCGTTATCATCATCGCTTTTGTTCTCACGCTGGTGATGGGTTATATCTGGATTGAACGCAGGGGAATGGCGCGGATGCAGGCCCGTCTCGGTCCCAACCGGGCCGGTCCCTTCGGTCTACTTCAGCCGGTGGCTGATGCTATCAAGGTGCTTATTAAAGAAGACCTTATTCCAGCTAACGCTGACAAGATAGTCCACTGGTTGGCACCGGTGGTTGCCTTTGTTCCGGTATTGATGATTTTCGCCGTGGTGCCGTTTCGGGACGGGGCATTGCTGGCTGACCTGAATATCGGCATCCTCTATGTGGTCGCCATTAGCTCGGTCTCAACAGTCGGCGTATTTATGGCCGGCTGGGGTTCAAATAGCAAATACTCTCTGCTTGGTGCCATGCGTAATGTGGCCGCCGTAGTGAGCTATGAGATTCCACTAATGCTATCAGTCATCAGTGTGGTGTTGATAGCCGGCTCGTTATCCATGAATCAGATAGTAATGGCTCAGACCATTCCCTTCATTTTGTTGCAGCCACTGGGTTTTCTCCTCTTTTTTATTGCTGGCTGTGCTGAAATTAATCGCAGCCCCTTTGACCTTATGGAGGCTGATTCAGAGCTTGTCGCCGGTTTTCACACCGAATACTCAGGCATGAAATTCGCTTTGTTCTACCTGGTGGAGTATGCAGAAGCCCTGGCCATTTCAGCCATAATTACTACCCTCTTCCTTGGTGGCTGGAGAGGGCCGGTGCTGGCGCCGTGGCTCTGGTTTGTGCTTAAGGTCATTATCGTATTCTTTGTCATGGTCTGGACACGCACGACACTGCCTCGGGTTAGAATAGACCAACTAATGGCGCTTGCCTGGAAGTTCCTCTTTCCTTTAGCTTTAATCAACCTGATTATCACTGGTATACAAGTGCTTGCCTGGCCAGAGGCTCTACCATGGGTAATGATACTGGTCAATATTGCGATAATGGTGATACTGGTACTGCTTTGGTCTAGATTCTTTAAGTTAGGATGGGGCAGAGTTGAAGTTTGAACGCTACGGGATTGGTATTGCTAAAGGCTTGACGGTAACCTTCAGGCACCTGTTTCGCCATCCGGTAACAACGCAATACCCAGAGCAGAGGCTAAACACCTCACGCCGGATTAGGGGAAACGAGCTTATCTGGGACGATATGAAATGCACTGGTTGTGCTACCTGTGCCAAAACCTGCCCGCAGGGTGCGATCGAGATTGTTACCTCGACTAACTTGGTGGAAAACAAATATGTTGTCGAGAAGTATCAGGTAGATACTGGGTACTGTATTCAGTGTGGCTTGTGTGTTGAGGCTTGCCCCTATGAAGCATTATTTATGGGTTATAGTTATGAGCGGGCAAAATATCGGCGCGGTGAGCTGGTGCAGACTAAAGAAATGATGCTGGAATCACCAGACCGCCAAGCCAGCGGCTACATGTATCCTGAAATTGCAGCCAAATTGCCTCAGCAGACATTACTTGTGGAGAGGAACATAAGGAAAGAGCAATGGGACTAGATATTGCCTTCTGGGTATTAGCTGTAGTGGGGATAGCGGCGGCTTTAGCCGTAGTTTTACTTCGTAATATTTTCCGAGCTGCGCTGTGCCTGGTGCTGTGCTTCCTGACAGTGGCTGGAATCTATATCACTCTCAGTGCTGATTTTCTGGCGGCGGTGCAGGTTCTGATTTACGTTGGCGCCATATCGGTATTAATTATTTTAGCTATTATGCTAACCAGAGAGGTTCAACGGGGTAGTCCTTCCAGCAAACTACGAATTCCGGCTTTTGTGGTGGCTATATTGTTTTTGGGGGTGATGGGTTTTGCCATGCTCAATACCCAGTGGCTGGTATCCGATATACCGCCCGTGGAACCGACTACCGCTGCCCTTGCCATCAAGCTTTTTGGTGAAGGCGGCTTTATCTTAGCTGTAGAGATTGCTGCCGTCCTTTTGCTGGCTGCTATTTTAGGGGCTATCGTTTTAGTGAGGGAGAAGTAGCTAATATGTCTATAGGTTTGGAGCATTACCTTATACTGTCAGCCATTCTCTTCTCTATCGGGCTATATGGGGCTCTGGCTAAAAGAAGTGCCATAGTTATTCTAATGTCTATTGAGATTATGCTGGTAGCGGTGAGTATCGCTATGGTTGCCTTCTCCCGGTATATTGTGCCGCTACTATTAACCGGGCAGGTTTTTGTTATTTTCATTATGGTGGTGGCGGCGGCTGAGGCAGCCGTGGGCTTAGCTATAATAATAGCTATCTATCGTGGTCGTGAAACTATAGATGCCACCAAAATTGACCTGATGAAATGGTAAATTGAGGAAGATTTAAGGGAGTTATATAAGAAAGGAGGTACAGGAAGATGAAGAAATCAGATGGATTTGCAGGCGCTTTGTGGTTTATTGGCTGGCTATTCACCATCAGCTATGCCAATCTGGTGTGGTGGAAGATTATCCTGGGTATCGTGGTCTGGCCATACTTTTTGGGCATAGCCGTAAGATAAAAAGTGGTCGTTTTGTAACATGGTTAGGAGACGCGGATGTGGGTTGAAGTTAAAAAGGCACAAAGCTTAATGCTGGCTGAGATGTGGAAGGAACTCTTTGAGGGTGAAGGGATTCCGGCTCGTATCCTACCGGCTTCAGGTGAGCCGATAGGTCAGGAATTAACTACCTATCTCGTCCTTGTGCCTAAAGATAAAGAGCATGTGGTTAATGAGGTATTAAGGAAGCTGTAATGCCATATCAGTTAGTTTGGCTTATTTTTCTACTACCGCTTTTCTCATTCATAATAATTTCTTTAATTCTAAGACCCTTTCTTAACTACAAGCCAAGGCTCAGCGGCTATATCATTATTACCTCTCTCTTAGCTTCCTTTGGTCTATCAATCTGGGGGCTAATAACTGTGCTGGCGACCCCCGAGCACGAGCTACTAATACCTGATATTAGCTGGGTGATTATTGAGGGTGGGGTTACCATTCACCTCGGGCTAATAATGGATTCGCTAACCGCAGTGATGCTTATTGTCGTTACCCTAGTCAGCCTGATGGTGCAGATTTACTC